>JABLTR010091601.1_pt1 | contig 28998 bp, 25 predicted proteins | sample 7160071 | NCBI WGS metagenome assembly JABLTR01 (sample SAMN14651230, study PRJNA627086) | human gut metagenome | isolation source: feces | host: Homo sapiens | reverse complement strand
AAAGAAGTCAGGCTGTCAGCTTTTTTTCGGTCACAAAGCTGATCGTCTTGATGATGACGAGCAGAGAGAGAAAGCTGAAGACGGAAATGAAGATGCTGTTGGTAATGATGCCGGAAGTTACGACGACCGAGCCATCCAATACGAACAGGATCACGCTCAGTTTCAGAAATTTGAACACATGCTGAATGAGCAGGGCGATGACATCGGTACCTCCGGTTGCACAGTCATGATTCAGGGCAATACCGATCGCACCGCCGACCAGGATGCCACCCAGAGCTCCGGCAACGAGCAGTTCCACGATCGGATGGATGTCTGCTAAGGACTGTGTGATGGCGATCGTCGGAATGATCTTCATGAACAGCGGAGTAGCCAGAGTGATGTATAAGGTCTTGATGCCAAAGCTCTTTCCTAAGACGATCGTCGAGAGGATGAGCAAAGGGATGGAGATACACAATGACATCGTGCTGACATCGATGCCGAAGATGGAGGAGCAGACGATGGAGAGACCGGTGATCCCGCCAGGTGCTAATCCGGTCGATGAAAAGAAGAAGTTGACCGCCAGTGCGGTGATGGCTGCTGCGAATGTGATCCAGGCATAATCCCGGATGATGGTCTTCATGGCAGTTTTGCCTTTATAAAAAGAACTCAGTGAGTTCTTTTTATTCCAGGTTGAATTTAGCTGCTGCTTCATCGATTGCCTTGCGGCAGCGGGCAACACCGGCTGCCGGACCTTCCGGATCCTTAAAGATTGCGGAGGATAAAACGATCACATCCGGATTGCATTCGATCAGCTTTTCCATATTGTCAGCACGTAAGCCGCCATCGATCGCCAGCTCACATTTCGGGTTCTTTTCATCGATCATCTTGCGGGCACGCTGTACCAGATCAATGGCACTCTTGCGCCAGCCCCAGTTGTCCTTTCCATCGGTCTCATCGACACCGTGTGTGACGATGTGCAGACGGTCGATATCGTAGATGCTTTCATCGACAAAGCACAGCGGCGTATAGCAGCCCAGCGTCAGGCCGACCTTCAGCTTGCGCTCGCGGCACCAGTTGATGATATAAGCTAACTGTGCGCCGATGAAATGCTCAGCCGGGATGATCAGCATGTTGGCGCCAGCTTCGTAGATCTGCTGGATGAACATCTCATCCATGCTGACGGTGTAGATGTGACACTCGATCGGCTTGTCCGTCTCCGGGCGGATGCCGGCAATGATCTGATGACCGCCCATCAGCTTCATGTTCTGAAGGTCGTGCATGTCAGCAGCATCTGAATGGATGTAGTCTGCGCCTGCGTCACTGACCTCTTTGACCAGGTCGGCAATGCGTCCATAATTGACATGTGCCAGACCTGCAGCAATTTTAATGTGCTTCATAAGTAGTTCCTCCTTTTTTACATCTTTATTTTACGCTGATGCGACTGCTTTCCGCAATATGTTTCAAGAGAAACCCATTACCTAACATTCAGGCAATTTATCAACATTGCGGCAGGAATTACCATAAGATAATGGCAGAATAGAGAGATATTTTTATGCGCTTTCAAAGTGCGGTGGTGTATAATGGAAATAGATGAGAAGGTTTATAAGGAGGTAACTATGTTTGGATTTAAGAAGAAACCGGCAAAGAAAGACTTGCTGGCAGCAGTAGATGGAACGCTGATTCCGATCGAAGAGGTCAAGGATCCGGTATTTTCGCAGAAGATGATGGGCGATGGTTTTGCGATCGCTTCGACGGGCGATACGGTGTGCGCCTGTGCGGATGGAGAGGTCACGATGCTCTTTCCGAGCAGCCATGCGGTCGGTCTGACGTTAGCTGACGGTATGGAGATCCTCATTCACATCGGGATCGATACGGTCAATGAGAACGGAAACGGCTTTACCTGCCTGTGTGAAAAAGGACAGCAGGTGAAGGCAGGGGATCCGTTGGTGAAGCTGGATCGCGCCTATTTGGAAGGCAAGGGCTATGATCTGACGGTCATCCTCATCTTTACGAAGGCCGATGCATACAAGTCGTTTGAACTGGCTTCGGATACGGCCATGAAGGCCGGCAGCAGCGTAGCGGCTTCCTATACGGTATAACGAAAAAGAACGGCACTATTGCTTGGAGAGTGCCGTTTTCCGTTTCATAGGATCGTTTTTTCTTTTGTAATATTCCTTGACGACATCCTTCAGCCGAAGGATATCATAATCGTGCAACAAAGGATTGATGAGCAGTACCGGGATGTTCTCTTTTAAAGAGAGCTCGATCGTGGAGATGATCAGTTCCGCATGACTGAGGTCACAGTGATGGATGGACAGGAAGCTCTCCTGTGCGATGATGTCGATCTCATTGATCTGATGGATGAGCTTCTGGCGCAGGACGCTTGATGCGGCCGTTCCGCCATGGGTGACCAGCACGGTGCGCAGCGGCTGTTTCATTCGCTCCAGCGCAGCGGCCAGATGCAGGGCCAGATAGCTGATCTCATCGTCGCTGACCTTGCAGTGAAAGCGCTCCTCGATGCAGCTGATGCTGTTTTTCACGACCTCTAATGTATGATGATACAGGTCGTTGATCTGCGGCATCAGCGGATTTTCGTTGGGAATGCCGTGACGGAAGCGGGTGATGGAAGGACACAGGTGGGCAAAGATCGACTTGCGGAGGTCTTCGTCCTCTGTGAATGCAATGCCCAGCTGTTCGCTCCATGAAGACAGAAGCTGTTCGCACAGCTCGCTGGCTTCCTGACGGTCACTTTCGTTGATGGACTGCGTGTTCTGCATCGCCAGAAAATACAGTTGCAGATAGCGGGTCTCCACGGCGGGGATCACCATGTGGTAGTGATTGGACAGCCGGTCGGTCAGCTCCTGCGCTTCCCGGAAGAACGGTTCATCATCCAGCTCGCGGATGAACTCTTCCGACAAAGCGATGATGTGGTTTTCCTGGATGCGCAGATAGGCTGCGTAGATGCGCAGCAGGATGACGATGATGGAGTGAAAGTCCAGCGATTCGATGAATGGGTTGTGCGAACGCAGGATACAGGCGACAAAGTCATGGATCTCATCATCGGTCGCTTCCAGTCCGGCAAAGACATAAGAGCCGTCCCGGGGATGGAACTCATCCTGTACCAGCTCGATGAAGAGCTGATAGCCGTTATCCTTCAACATCAGATCCAGCAGGAAGTTACGGATGTTCTTTTCCTTTCCTTCGATGCTGATGCCGTTGTTGTTCTTGCGGTGCAGGGTGATGTCATAGATGTTCATATCGTTGGAGAGGGCCAGCAGATCCTTGTGGATCGTCGCCCGGCTGACATAGAGCTGTTCGCTCAGTTCATAGATGCGGCAGTTGTCATAGGCGGCAAGCTGCATGCCGATGAAGGTCTTGCGGGCTGCCGGTGAGTGCTCGACAACGGATTTGTTTCGTTTGCGTACATTTTCCAGGATGCGCAGCTTCTGGCTGTGAGGACCGTCGATCCGTACGCCGATGCCGGTCTTCTTGACCAGCTGCAGCTGGTTGTCTTTCAGCCATTCATCGACCAGCTGAAGATCGTTTCGTATGGTCTTATTGGATACGGACAACTGTTCACTGATGCGGTCGATGGTGATATACGTTTCCTGGTTCAACAATACTTCAACAATTTTCATAACGCGCTTATTGATCATAGGCATCCCTCCTCATGTAGAATTATGCGATTTGTAAGGGATTTTGTCAAACGTTATCGAAAAAGCGGTCATCGCAGATGTGAAAACGGCAGATCGCAATCGGAGAAACAGCGGTCATGACGGAAAAGCGGATGCAAAGAGCGGAATCGGGAGAAAGGTTCCGTGTTTATGTCATATGGATAGAAAGGAGAATCAATCGATGGATATCAGAGAGAAGATCGAAATGTGGAAGCCGCAGCTGCTGGAGGATCTGGCGGCGCTGGTCGCCGTGCCTTCGGTGATGGATCCGGCCTCTGCCGAGCCACAGGCACCTTTTGGAACAGGAGTGCGGAAGGCATTTGACACATTTGCGGCGATTGCCGAAAAAAAAGGGTTTTCGGTGCGGGACTTTGACGGCTATGCGCTGGATGCCCGGCTGGGCGAAGGGGAGGACTACATCGGTGTCCTGGGACATCTGGATGTCGTGGAAGCTCGGGATCAGAAGGGATGGGACAGTGATCCCTTCGTGATGCGCCAGGACGGGGATCTGCTTTATGGTCGCGGGGTCAACGATGACAAAGGACCGCTGTTGGCGGCATTGTATGCAGCCTGGCTGATCCGGGAACAGGGACTGCCGCTGCGCCATCCGATCCGCATCATCGCCGGCGGGGCAGAGGAGACGACATGGGAATGTATGGAATGGTATTTCCAAAAGAATCCGCAGCCGCTGTGCGGGTTTTCACCGGATGGCAACTTTCCGATCGTCAACGGCGAGAAGGGGATCCTGCAGGTGCGTTTCCTCTTTCCAAAGACGCAGGGCGTCACGCTGGCGAGCGCAAAGCGCGTCAACTTTGTCTGTGACGATCTGCTGGCGGAGCTGCCTTTTGACATCGCAGGGGAGCGGGCCGTGGAAAAAACGCAGGAGGAAGAGGGCGTTCGTCTGCACTATAAAGGAAAGAGCGCGCTGTCACGCAATCCGCAGCGCGGGGACAATGCCATCTTCCACTTTGTAAAAGATCTGGCGGCACGATCCTGTACCGGTGGCCTGCAGGATGCGCTCACCATGATCCGCGAGCAGTTCCTCGATGATTTTTATGGAGAGAAGAGCGGACTGGCGGCGCAGGATCCTGCCATGGGAAACAATTCGGTGTGTGTGATGTCGATGAGCACCTGTGCGCAGGGAATCGAGGTCTGTGTCGATGTCCGTTATGTGAAGAGCGTCAGTGAAGAGGCGTTGCGCAGACGGCTCTCACAGATCGCCGATCACTACCATGCCTCGCTGGAGATCCTGCGCCACAAGCGCCTGCTGTATGTCGATGCGGACAGCGAACTGATCCGGGCGCTGAAACGTGCCTATGCGCGTGTGATGGACGAGGAAGCACAGGTCTTCACCAAGGGCGGTGCATCCTATGCCCGGGTGCTGGATCACGGAGTGGCCTTCGGTGCGACTTTTGACGGAGAGGATCCCCGCCCACATATGGAAAATGAATGTCAGCGTATTTCCTCGCTGCTGAAGGCCTGTGCCATCTACTACGAGGCCCTCGTGGAATTAGCGGTCGAAAAAGAATGAAACCGTTGCCAAATTGTTAGAAATTGCCACAATGATAGAGAACCGGATTCATGTATTATCACATTTTCTTTTGACAATGTCTGATAAAATAAAGACATAAAAGGAGGAACAAGCAATGAAAAACATTCAGGCAAAACTTCAAACATTTGCCGGGGCAATGATGGTGCCGATCATTCTGCTTGTGTTGGTAGGTTTCTTCGTAGGTATCGGTAGTGCCTTTACGAACTACATTCTGCCAGAGGGGAATATTCTGTATAATCTGTTCACGATGTTGTCCAATCTGGGCTTCTTCTTCATGAACAATTTGCAGCTGTTCTTTGCAGTGGCGATCGCATTTACGTTAGCCAAGAAAGAAAAAGGCTGGGCCGCATTCGCCGGTATGATCATGTATTTCTGTTTTATGAGGGGAATTGAAGGCTGGGCAGCTCTGGAAGGCTGGACAGCAGAGACCACAACGGTCGAAGCGTTGATGGCAAACGGATATACGGAACAGGCCGCGATGAACTTCAATGCTCTCTGGTCGAGCTGCTTGGGCATCTATGCGTATAATATGGGTATCTTCTCCGGTATTATCGCAGGTTTGGTAACTGCAGGGCTGCATAATCGCTTTGTAGATACGAAACTGCCGGCAATGTTCGCATTCTTTGCAGGAACGAAATTTGTCATCATGATGGTAACTCTGGTTTCCGTTCCGCTCGCAATCGTGGTATACTATGTATGGCCGTACATCGGTGCCCTGCTGCAGGGAATTACCGCATTTATCAATACCAGCGGTCTGTTCGGAACGTTCGTGTTCGGTACGTTGGATAAGATGTTGCTGCCATTTGGTATCCACCATCTGATCGCGTTCCCGATCGAGTACACTTCGGTCGGTGGTACGATGACGATCGACGGTGTGCTGTATGAAGGTGTTCGTAACATCATCAACGGTCAGGCTGCCAGCGCAGATGCGACCGGTTATATCACGCGTAACTTTACGACAGGTCGTGTTCTGTTCCAGCTGACTGGTCTGCCGGGTGCTGCGTTTGCGATGTATCGCTGCGCGAAACCGGAAAACCGCAAGAAAGTGGCGGCACTGCTCATTCCGGCCGTGTTCACACTGGCAATGGTCGGAATCTCCGAGCCGATCGAGTATACCTTCTTGTTCGTAGCGCCGGCACTTTACTGGCTGGTATATGCGCCTCTTTGCGGTCTGTGCTATGTCGTTGCGGAGATCACGCAGGTTTCCATCAACGGAAATGCGCTGCTGTTCATGATCCCGAACCTGTTCCAGCCGCATAAGGTCCACGCGATGAGCTTGATCTACCTGCTGCCGCTGACCTTCGTCGTTTACTACTTCGTATTCAAGTTCTGCATCCTCAAGTTTAATCTGAAGACACCGGGTCGCGGTGATGACAACGATGAGATCAAGCTGATGAGCAAGAAAGAGTATAATGCGATCAAGGAAGCAGAAGCAGAGGGTAAGAATGCAGCGGATTCTCTGGAGGTTCGTATCATCGAAGCTCTGGGCGGTGCCGATAATATCGAAACGGTTACCTGCTGTGCGAGCCGTCTGCGTGTGACGGTCAAGGATGATTCATTGGTTGCGCCGGATGAGGCATGGAAGAATTTCCTCGAGGCACTGGGTGTCGTTCGCGGAAAGAACTCCATTCAGGTCATCTACGGTGTGCGTGTCGTCAATATCACGACCGCAGTGAAGGATATCCTACACATTGACTAAATAAGCAGGCAGGGCGTGATACCCTGCCTTTGCGTTCAACAGGAGGAAATTATGAAAAAAAGCGAGAAGATACGCAGGAAAAATAAACTGAAGACGGTGAAGAACTACCGTTATCTGAAATATGCGCAGTATGCTTGCATCCTCATCATCGTGCTGTTTCTGATCTATGTCGTCGGACTCTCGAGCATGTATCACCAGACCTATGAAGAATTGCTCAGCGGCAATCCGTTGGTGATCACCGGCTTTATGATCTGCACGGCGAACCTGTATGTCTGGTGGGTCCTGAAGCACTTCAACGAAGATGTATTGAATTTGGAACATATCGAGAGCATGCGCATCAATCTGATCGTACTGGCGATCTGTCAGTTCTTCCTGATGAACTTTGTATCGACGATCCTGATGATCCTTTCGCTCGTGAAGTATTTCCGCTGGGATCAGTTTTCCTGGAAGAAGTCACTGCGAGAGCTGAAAGAAGATGGACAGCTGTCTGTGCTGATCACGACGCTGGTCGTCATGTTGTTGTTTGTCGCACTCGTCTTTACCCTTTTCTTTGCGATCAGAGGTTGAGAGAGTAAATCGGTCATAAAAGTGGGGCACGATGAGTGCGTCAGAAGCCGGAGAGCTGGTCGTTCAGTTCACCGGCTTTTTTACGATCGTATCCGGTGTTTTCAAAGAAGCGATCCGGATGCTTTTTTCTACCGCACATTTATTAAAAAGTACAAAACATTTCACAAAAAATGCAATTCACGATCGATCGTTCTGCGTTATAGTTACGATGAAAGGGTTTACATTCTAAAAAGGGGGAGTGCGAAAACAATGATCCGAAATGATCGCCTGGAGAGAGAATGTCTGGATCTTCTCTCACGGATCCGACGGCTCGTATCAGAGACAAACAAAAGGGAGGGAAACAATGAAACTGACAAAGATCGCACTTTCTGCGGCCATGGCGATGAGCGTGTTTGCGGGCATTCCGCTGACCACGACCGTTTTTGCTGCAGAAAACTATGTGTATGACGGCGACCTGAGCGAAAAGGGGACGGCGGCACCAGATGCCTGGGGCGCGACCCCGACACCGGAACAGTATCGTTACCAGAAAGAAGAGCTGGCCGGATTTGTTCACTTCGGCCCAAATACATTCAATAATATCGAATGGGGCGAGAATTATGGCGACCGCACACCGGATGAGATCTTCATGCTGGAGGAGGATTTCGATGCAGAGACGCTGGTCAAGGCATTCCATGATGCCGGATTCAAGAAGATCATCGTAACGGCAAAGCATCACGACGGCTTCTGTATCTGGAACAGTGCATACACGGAATACGATGTGGCTTCTACGAGCTATAAGGGCGGTCAGGGGGATATCCTGGCGGAGATCAGTGAAGCATGCACAAAATATGATGTGGACATGGGGCTCTATCTGTCACCGTGGGACATCCATGATGAAAGCTATGGCTATTACGATGCCGAGGGCAATCCGACCGATGCAAAACAGGATGTCCTGGATTACAACGATTACTATGTCAACCAGCTCAATGAGATCCTTGGAGATGACAAATATGGCAATAACGGGCATTTTACCGAGATCTGGATGGACGGCGCAAAAGGAAGCGGCGCCAATGCGCAGGATTATGACTTCCAGCGCTGGTATGACACCATTCAGGCACAGGAAGGTGTACAAGCCGGTTATGACAGCGAATGCATGATCTTCCAGTGCGGAGCCAATACGACCGTACGCTGGATCGGCAATGAAAACGGCTATGCCGCCAAGAACACATGGTCGAAATCCATCGTGGATGTAGAGGCGGACACCTGCGATGACAATCGCCAGGGCAGCTATGCGATCGGTTATGAATACGGCAACAAGTGGACCGTTCCGGAAGCCGATACACGGATCACTTCCGGCTGGTTCTGGGGACCGAACAAGAATACGCCAAAGAGCATTACGGATCTGGCCGACATGTATTTCAATTCGGTCGGGCATAACGCACCGTTGCTGTTGAACGTACCGCCGAACACGGATGGGACCGTCGATCAGGCGATCCTGGATCGACTGGCGGAATTCGGTGCGAACATCGAGGAGACGTTTGCGAATAATCTCGCGGCAGACGCTGTGATCGGCGCTTCTACCGTCAGAGGAAACGATACGGCCTTCGCTCCGTCCAATGTGCTGGATGGCAATGATGCGACTTACTGGGCGACCGATGACGGAACGAGCGAAGGCTCTCTGATCATCGACCTCGGCGAAACGAAGACCTTTGACGTCGTTTCGGTGGAAGAGGCCATCCAGCTGGGGCAGAGCATCAATGAATACAAAGTGGAATACCGCAATGGGGAAAACAGCGAGTGGACCCTTTTGGATGAGGGCGAGACGATCGGTGCCAAGCGTCTGATCCGTACGGCTGCTGTCAGAGCCGATCAGCTGCGCATCACCGTCGATACCAACAAGAACGACGCGGTGCCGATGATCAGCGAGGTCGGTGTGTACAAGGCCAGCGAGGACTTTGAACTGACCGGAACCGCTCCGATCGGCATGGATGTCATCGACATCGAAGATACCGATGTTTCCGATGGGGCCGGCTTTGCCTTTACCAACGGTACCTGGATCGCCGAGAGCGGTACGAATTTCATCAACGGTACGAATCGCTACGCCAACGCCGGTGCGTCACTGACCCTGACGTTCCACGGATCCAAGGTCTACCTGCTTGGTACGAAAGATCCAAATCACGGAACAGCAAGCATTTCGATCGATGGCGGAGATCCGGTGACGATCGATACAGAAGCAGATGCACGCGCACTGGGACAGATGCTGTTTGCGTCGGAAGATCTGGCGGACGGCGATCACACGCTGACCCTCACGGTCGGTGATAGCGGAGCGATCGGGCTGGAAGCGGCCTATGTCATCAACAACGGCGGCGTCGGCATGATCGGTCTGGAACAGGACAGCTACACGATGAATGAAGATTCTTCGATGGAAGTAAAGATCATCCGTGTCGGCGGTACGACCGGTACCATCCATGCCCTGCTGCAGCCAAATCCGGGCACGGCTATCCAGGATGATTTTGATACGGAACAGATCACGGAGATCGTGATGGCGGAAGGACAAAGCGAAGCGACAGCGACGGTGACCACGCGGCGCAACACCAATGTGACGGGCGACCGTCAGTTCTCGATCGAACTGGTCGACCCAAGCGACGGGCTGATCATCGGCTTCAATGACCGGGCGCAGATCACGATCAAGGATACGGAAACGGCCTCGCTGGAAGAACTCGATGCGCTGCTGGAGGAGGCCCGTGAGCGGAAACGCGACTGGTATGTATCCGGCTGGGAGGACTTTGCACAGGCGCTGACCTTCGCGGAGACGATCGCGGATATGAGCGATCCGGACGGCGATGATGTGACGAAGGCCATCGAAGATCTGCGCAGCACCATGGATGCGCTGGTGGCACGTGAGCGCTATACTGAGAGCGACCGGTTCCGGTTCCCGTGGAGAGAGGGATCTTCCGCGGTGCTGGAAGCAGAGTTCGCAACCGAACTGATCAACGATGAAAGCAATGACAACGGCTGGCCGATGAGCGTAAGCGAAGCTGACTGGGCAAGCAATGGAAAATTCCTGAATTCGATCAACGCAGGCGATGTGGCCAAATTTGCATATACTGCCGAAAAGGCAGGTACTTACCATGTCACGGCGTATTACCGCAGCGGTTCGAATACGAATGCGCTGGCATGGAGCGAGGAGAACGGTAAGATCGAAAGCGGTACGGCAGCGGCCGGCGCTTCCAGCGCGGAAACGACCCATACGGCAGAGTTCGATCTGATCGTTACCGAAGCCGGTGACGGTACGCTGGTCTTCACCGGACCATCCGGCCGTTCCCCTCAGCTGGACCGTCTGGAGATCGTACCGGTCGATGTCGAACTGGCAGAATACACGATCACGGCATCGGCCGGTGCCGGCGGAACCATCAGCGATGCCGGCAGCACCACGCTGACAGAAGGATCGAACAAGACGTATGCGATCACGGCGAATGAAGGCTATGCGATCGCGGATGTGCTCGTCAACGGGACGTCCGTCGGAGCGGTCTCTACATATACATTTGAAGATCTGCGTACGGATGCTACGATCGAGGCGCGTTTCGTATTCGATCACTACACCGCAGACGATCCGTTCCGCTTCCCGTCTGAGGGAAACAGCGCAACGCTGGAAGCGGAGCATGTATCACAGATCCTCAATGATGAAAGCAACGACAACGGATGGCCTTGTGTCGTCACAGAAGGTGACTGGGCAAGCAATGGGAAGTTCGTGGATGCCCTCAACCAGGGAGATGTCATCAAGTACCATTACCGTGCGGATGAGGTCGGAACGTATCATGTCGTGGTGACCTATCGTAGCGGTTCGAATGCCAATGGACTGGCATGGAGTGAAGAGAGCGGCAAGATCGAAAGCGGAACGGTAGCGGCCGGAGCGGACGATGCCGGTGTGACCCACACGGCTGAATTCGATCTGCTCGTAACACAGGCCGGTGATGGCGTGCTCGTCTTTACCGGACCGGATGGCAAATCTCCGCAGTTGGACAAGTTTGAGATCACGCTGACCAGAGAACCGGAACCGACACCGGTGGACAAGACACAGCTGAATGAAACGATCCAAGACGCGCAGGCGCTGGATGCGAAGGATCATACGGATGAAAGCTGGGCAGCCCTGCAGGAAGCGCTGCGCCAGGCCGAGCGCGTGGCCGCGGATGCAAATGCCGATCAGGCCACGGTCGATGCGGCAGAGCAGGCGTTGAGCGATGCGATCGCGGCGCTGGAAGATGCACCGAAGGAAGAACTCCCGGGTACGGGCGATGAAGATCCACAGGATCCGAACCAGCCGGCAGCGGACGATACGGATGAAACACCGGATCCGGAGCAGCCGACGGACAGCGACGAGGAAGAACGTGCAGATACGGCAGCAGTCGACATGAGCGGCGCACTGATCGCGCTGGCGCTGGCCGCAGGCGCAGCGAGCGTCGTCACTTACAGAAGAAAACGAAGCTGACAGTGAACAAAGAAAAGGTGGAAACGTGATGTTTTCGCCTTTTTTCTACCACCGACGGTTGCAGGAAAGGCATGAAAAAACGGCAGAGAGCGAATCTCTGCCGTTGCGGTATCATCTAGCCTTCCGCATCACTGTGAACGTATGCGCGGATGGCACGAGCCACCCCACAGCCGTCCTGGTTGTCCACCACATGGTCACAGCGCCGCTGTACATCCGGTTCAGCGTTGCTCATTGCGATGGTCAGACCGGCCGCGTCAAACATGGCACGATCATTGTTGGCGTCTCCGCAGGCCATCACCTGTTCCTGAGGAATGTGCAGCCGTGCACAGACAGTGCGCAGTGCGCTGCCTTTATCGACGCCCTTGGCGGTGATGTCGAAGCTGATCGGGCGATAATCGGTGACCGTCACCAGATCGGCCGCTTCGATGCGCCTGCGGTAGTCCTGCATGATCGCTGCGTCTTCATGAAACGCCAGGATCTTCAGGATGTCGTGTGCTTCTTCCTTGAGCTGTTTCGCACTGCGATCGACATGAGAGACGACCTGCAGATCTTTACGAAATTTCGGGTTCATCGCATCGTAGAGAAAGCGTGCGTCATAAGGGACATTGGCATAATAGTCCTTCTTCCCTTTCAGAAACAGCGAGACCCCACAGGCATCCGCCTGATCGATCACAAATGAAAGGGCTTCGGGATCGATCGGCCGTTCCATGCGGACTCCGTCGATCTCACAGATGCCGCCGTTGGCGGCGATGACCCCCATCTCCTCGCTGATGCGATCGGCGATCATGCGCGCAAAGCTGTACGGCCGCCCGGTCACCGCATAGACGCGGATGCCGTTTTGGATACAGCGTTGCAGCTGTCGGCGGTTGTCTTCGCTGATGGAACCGTCATGCCCTATCAGCGTGCCATCCAGATCGAGCGCGATCAGCCGGATCTTACGCATAAGCGTCGTCGAGGATCGCTTCCAGCTCTTCCCGGGTGCCAAATGGCAGATGATCCAAGATCGGGCTGGCCTTGATCTCCGCGAACTGTTCTTCACTGATGCCAAAGTCGGTCAGCTTTTTGTTGAGATGGATGCGTTCCAGGAAAGCGGTGAAGGAGCCCAGCAGGTCATCACTGTGGAAGATCGCTTCTGCGATCTCGTCAAATGCCGCTTTCTTTTTCTGCAGGTTGTGCGCGATGAACGGGGTGAAGACGACCGCCAGGGCTTCGCCGTGCGTCATGTGGGCGATGCCGCCGATGATCTCAGAGAGCGGGTGTGGCGCATCGGCACCGGAGTTGGCCAGTGCCCGTCCGGCCAGCGTATCGGCCAAGCTCATCGCCTCCCGATAACGAAGCTCCTTTGGTTCTTCCATGACCTTCGGCAGATTTTCGACGATCAGGCGCATCGCTTCCAGGGAATCCATCTTGCTGTAATGAGAGGCCCTTGGGTTGATATAGGCCTCAAAGGCGTGCGTAAAGGCATCAAAGCCGGTCGCGGCGCTCATACGCACCGGAAGCGTCAGCATCAGTTCCGGATCCAGAATGCACTCTCTGGAGAAATTATCGGTATGATAGAACGTGATCTTCTCCTTGCCGCGGGTGATGACCGCTGCCTGCGTGACCTGTGAGCCGGTGCCGGATGTCGTCGGTACGCTGATGAGCGGCAGATGCTGCTCACTGTAGGATGGATCGATCGTAAAAGGAGAATCATAGGCAGAAAAGATGTGGTCCCAGTCGATGTGATCGGCACCGTTGGCAAATGCGATCGCCTTGGCGGTGTCGATGGAGCTGCCGCCGCCCACGGCCAGAACGAAATCACATGGATGTTCCTTTAACAGGGCAAAGCCGCGTTCGACCATCTCCGCATCCGGATTCGGCATGACCTCATCAAAGTGGATCACTTCGATCCCTTCTTTCTGCAGGATCTGTTTTACACGGGCATACAGCGGCTGCAGCGGAGCATCCGGTGTGGTGACCATCAGAGCGCGTGTACCATAACGCTTACAGATGTCCCCCAGCTGATCGAGCTTGCCGGCGCCGAAGTGAATGCGCGTAGGCTGATAATATTGAAACATAGAAAAACCTCCTCCTCTTTCTTTATTATAAACGATGAAATGCGCACGAAAGGGATGTCCATGCGCATTTCATACCGCATTATTGAGGAAAAAAAGAACAGGTGCAAATGTTTGCCACAATGATGGGTAAAAAATCAGATCGAAGTGCTTTCGGATGCCGGCGCAGTTCTGTTATACTGAATAAAAAAGGAGTGATGATATGCAGTATCTCATCGATACCGCCGATCCAAACGAGATCGAAGAAGTGATGGCCTATGGCATTGACGGCATCACCGCAAATACGACCATGTATCGCAGACAGGGAATCGGGGTCCGGTCGTTCGTCGCCCGGTGGGCAGAAAGGAAACCGAGCTTTCTGAGCGGGGAGGTCATCGGAAGCTTTGAACAGATGGAAGAGCAGGCAAAAGAGCTGCTGGCGATCGATCCCGACATCGTCATCAAGATCAACTTTTCCAAAGAGGGACTTCGTCTGGCACATCGGCTGCACCAGCAGGGGGTCCGTACGGCGATGACGCTGCTGTTTACCGTCACGCAGGCAGTGGCGGCAATGCAGGCCGGGTGCGACTATCTGTTCTTCTTCATCGGGCGCAACGAGGAACAGGGCTGGGATGGCATGGAGGCGATCGCCCAGTTGCAGGCGCTGGTCGATGCATGTGGGGCAGAAACCAAGGTGGTCGCCGCCTCGATCAAGAATCTCTATCAGCTGGAACAGCTGGCCCGTCATCACATCGACTGTGCAGCGATTCCCTATGCGCTCTATATGCGTTCGCTTCAGCATCCGCTGACCGAGAGCGGCGCAAAGACGTTTATCGAGGATTACGAACAAAACGAACAGAATAAAAAAGCCTGAGATATGACTCAGGCATCGAGAGCGGGCGATGTTTCTCTGGTGAGAAAGCCTGGCTCTCTTTTCTTTTTGTACAGCCAGCCAAACAGCAAGATGCCTTTGGCGAAAGAGCTGATGGTGATCGCCCACCACACGCCGTTGAGGCCGAGCCAGGACGTCAGCACGGCGGCGAGGGGAATGCGTGCCGCTGTGAGCGTGACGCTGACGATGGAAGGCGGCAGGGTCCGTCCCAGCCCGTTGAAGGTGCCGGCAGCGGTATATTCCAGACACATGAACGCCTGTGAGAGCGCAAGGATGCGCAGATAATCGATTCCCATCGCCTGGATGGAAGGATCCGTGATGAAGATGCGAAAGATGGGACCCGGGAAAAACAGCAGCACCGCAGTGGTGAACAGGCCCCATCCCAGCATGATGCGCACCGACAGGGAGAGACCTGTTTCGATCCGACGGGCATTGCCGGCACCGTAATTCTGAGCGGTAAAGGTGTTGAGGGCCGCCGCAAAACCCTCTGCGCTCATCCAGGAGATCGATTCGATCTGGGAACCGACCTTCTGCACGGCGACGGCTCCATCGCCCCATACGGCGATCATGCGTGCGATCACCATGGAGATGCAGGAAAACAGCATGCTCTGCAGTGCGCTGGGAAGTCCCAGCCGCAGGATGTCCGCCACGGCGTTTCGATCCGGAAAGGAAACAAGACGGATCTGCGGAAAGAGAAGTTCGTCGGCCTTTGCCGCCTGAAGAAAGATCAGCGTGACGACGGCCTGCGCCAGTACGGTCGCGATGGCGGCACCGCTGACACCCAGTGCGGGAATCGGACCGAACCCGAAGATGAACATCGGATCCAGGATCAGATTGAGCACCAGCCCGATCGCGGTGGCCGCAAAAGAGGTTCGGCTGTTGCCCATGGCAGTAAAGATGCCGGTATAGATCTGATTGAGAAACGAGAAGATCACCAGCCCGCAGGTGATGATGAGATAGTTGCGCGCATCGGCAGCGACCTGCGAAGAGTTCAGGTTGAAAAAGCCGATCAGCGGATGGGCAAACAGGACGCAGACCAGCGAAAAGACCAGTGCCAGCACGATGCCGGACACGATCGCGCCGTGTGCGTAGCTGGCGGCGCCTTGTCGGTCGTCATGCCCCAGCGACTGGCCGACCTTGATCTGTCCGCCCATCTTGGAAAGCGTGGCCAGACCGTTGGAAAACCACATGAACATGCCGGCAGCACCGACTGCGGCCACCGCATCGGCACTGATGCGTCCGATCCAGATCATATCGACCAGGTTGTAGGCCATCTGGATCAGGCTGGTGGCCATGATCGGTGCGGCGAGCGCACCGAGCGAAGGAAGGATCGCCCCTTCCAGCAAATTGACATATCTGCGCATGTGCATTCCCCCGATCTCCCCTGTCCTGCAGACAACAAGAAAACTGTACCATGGGATGCGGCGGGAATCAAGGGGCGTTCGCTCATTCTTCGCTTGAGAATGCGGTGGCCCGGCTCTTCTTCAGCCAGCGTGCCATCTCTTCGTGCAGCTGTGCTTCGCTCTGTTCCACGACCATGACCCGGATGCCCAAAGGCGCACATTCTTTTGCCAGCGCACTGGACGCTCCTTCCAGCGCACATTTGCTGGCGCCATAATAGCCAAAGCCGGGGAACGTGTTGACGGCAGCCGCCGAGGAGATGTTGATGATCACGCCGCTCTTCTGTTTTCGCATGATCGGCAGCACCTGGCGGATGAGGCGCAGCGGCCCAAAAAAGTTTGTCTGAAACAGTGTGTCGATCGCGGCATCCTCCCCTTCTTCGATCGCCGCACGATAGCCGTAGCCGGCATTGTTGATCAGTCCGTCGATCGTGTTGAAGTGCGTACCGATCCGCTGTACGGCCGCTTCGATCATCTGCGGGGACGTGACGTCCAGCGCGACGGGCATCAGCTGTTTTCTCAGGCCGCTGGAACAGCCGGTCATCATCCAGATCTTCATTGAAAAGAACTCCTTTCCCTGAAAGTATAAAAACCGGTCGTAATGACCGGTCAAGTGTTTTCGTTCGATTTTTTCATCTGTGCCAGCGTATCCTTCAGGCTGTAACGCACATGCCCGTCTTTGCCGATGAGCGTTTCGCTCGCATGCAGGGAGGAGAGGATGGCCTCCTCACAGGCTTCGATCGCCGCTCGGAACGCCAGGTCGATGTAGTTTTCGTTGAGCACGCGCATCGTCTGTATGGCAGCGGAGGAGAAGTGCGACACTTCATTTCCGGTCGAAAAGGCGATGGCGATGTCGCCGCTCCCGTTGCCCAGCCAGGAGCCGACGCGTGCCAGCGCAGCCGGGGTCCGCCGGCACAGACGTTTGAGCTGGCGGGAAGAGAGGGGCAGATCGCTGGCCAGGATCATCAGGATGGAACCCTGTTCCGGTGCGCTATTTTCCGCAGGCAAAAAGGCACTGCCGCCTTTCAGAAAGTCTTGCTTGCGGCCAAAGTTGGTGAGCACCAGCGCGCCGAGCGTATAACGCTCGTTTCCGATGGGAATGATACGGGAAGCAGAGCCGATCCCGCCTTTCATCTCAAAGCAGCTCATGCCGCGTCCGGCACCGACACTGCCCAGGGCAAAATCCGCACGCGCATCTGCGATGGCTGAAAAGACATCGGCTTCCTGTACGCGGCAGGCGCGGATGTCGTTGAGGTAGCTGTCATTGCATTCACCGACGACGACGTTGACCGTCCCGGTCAGCGTACCGATCTCCTTGTTTTCCGCCAGCATGTGTCGGACCAGCGCCTGCTGGACCACGCCTACGCTCAGCGTGTTGGTCAGCGCGATCGGACTTTCCAGCACGCCCATCTCTTCGATCTGCAGCAGACCGCTCGTCTTACCGAAGCCGTTGATGATATGCACGGCAGCCGGACATTTGTGACGAAAGATCTGCGGACGCGGAAGGATGACGGTGACCCCGGTGTGCACATCGCCTTCCTCCACGGTCCGATGCCCGACCAGAACGCCCGCCACATCGCTGATCTTATTGTATCTTCCTTTTTCCATGTACGTTCCTCCTCGTTTCTTCTAGCATACCAAAGGGGACCGATGCTGTGCAAGCGATACAGGATGGAAGAGAGGTGTCTGTGCGCACTTGCTTTTCTCTGGCGGTTTCAGTATGATAGGAACGAGCGGATAGAGAAAATAAAGGCAGATGTGGGCATCGAACGGAATGGAAAGGAAGCAGTGAAAATGACAGAGAAGACAACGGCGCTCATCCTGGAAGGCGGCGCTTTACGCGGTGTCTACACCAGCGGTGTGCTGGATGTGATGATGTTGCACCATCTGAAGTTCATGCGTGTCGTCGGGATCTCCGCCGGCTCTTTGAACGGACTGTACTATGTGGCCGATCAGATTGGAAAGGCGGCAGAGCTCAATCTGAACTACGTGCGGGATTCCCGTTACATGGGCGTATCGCACCTGGCGAAGGAGAAGAGCTTTTTTAACTTTGACTTCGTATTTCAGGACATCTTCAACGATCTGATCCCGTTTGATTTCGATACGTTTCACAACAGCGACATCCGGTTTTGGGCCGGAGTGACCAACTGTGCAAACGGACAGATCGAATTCATCGAAAAAAGCGAACAGGCGGACTTTCTGAATGTGTGCCGCGCCAGCAGCAGCATTCCGATCTTGAGCGCACCGGTGGAGATCGACGGTCAGTATTATGTGGATGGCGGTGTCGCCTGTGCCGTACCGCTGTTTGAAGATCTTCCCTTTGCCTGTGATCGGATCGTCCTGGTGCTGACCCGGCCGAAGGGCTATCGCAAGAGCAGCGTGCCGGAGGCGGTACAGAAGTTTTACCGCGTGCACTTCAAGGATTCGCCGGGCATGATCGACCGGCTGGTAACGGCACCGCTTCGTTACAATGAGAAGATGGATGCGATCGACGAGATGGAAAAACAGGGCAGGGTGTTCGTCATCCGGCCGCAGAAGCCGGTCAATGTCTCCCGCATCGAAAAAGATGTGGAAAAGCTGACCGCGCTCTATCGGGACGGCCGTCAGGACATGGCATTCGCCTATCGCTCCCTGATGGAATTTCTGGAAGCGTAAGACAAAAAGGGGAAAGCAGGGAAAGGGCAGGACTTTCACGAACTTTCGCCTTTTTTTCCATTTTGGGGAATACACTGAAGAGAGGATGGTGAGGACCGTGAAAAAATGTTGTGTTCTTTTGACGCTGCTGCTTCTGTGCGGCTGTCTGCCGCTGCAGGAATCCGCGGCGAAAAGGGAAGAAGCGAGGATGGAGGCAGATCCACAGGCAGAGCAGTGGTGCTTTCACTATGAGCAGCTGGATGCATCGCTTCGTCCCGCGTATGCGTCGCTGTATGCGGGCATGTCTGCGTTTGAAGCGCAGATCGTGCTGGAAGGGGTGCAGGAAGAAGATGTGGAAACGCTCTTTCGCAGCGTGATCGAAGATCATCCCCGCCTGTTCTACATCGGTTCTTCCTATCGTTACCGCCTGTATGCGGATGGCTCTATGGTGCTGGAACCCACCTATGTTTATGATGAAGAACAGAGCATTGACATCCAGCAGCAGATCGACGAAGACTGTGAAACGATCCTGGCTGAGATACCGGCGGGAAGCGAAGAGGAGCGGGCCGCCGGTCTGTATGCCTATGTGATCGAGCATGCGGAATATGCGCGCAATGACCGCGATCAGCAGATGGATGGCTTCTTCCTGAATGGAAAGAGCGTCTGTGCCGGTTATGCGCGGGCATATCAGTATCTGATGCAGAAGGCAGGCTTTCGCTGTACGACCATCAGCGGAGAACTGCGTGAAGGGACGCTGTCCGCCGCATCCCAGGATCGCTCCCATGCCTGGAACCTGGTGTGGATGGACGATGACTGGTTTTACGTCGATGCGACAAGCGGCGATGTCATACAGTATGGTCCCCATACCTGTTACCAGTATTTCAAAATGTCCTCACAGGAAGCAAGCCAGCTCTATGAAACGACGTTCTCTCTGCCGCAGACCGCAGATCCGTCCCAGAGCTATTTCCGCAGGCATCAATTTTATCTGACCGGATATGAGGAAGCGATTCTGCAGGAGGCCATCGACGCGATGAAGGAACGCGGTGATCATGTGCTGGAACTGCGCAGCGATCCGGGGCAGAGCGAGGCCCTTCGAGAAGCGCTCGTTGCGGATGACCGTATCTTTCGTCTGCTGGCACGCAACGGCATCGATGTGGATACGCTGGGCTGTGCCCAGATGGAAGCGCTGGGGTCATTGGAACTGTATTACTGAAAAGGAGATGGATACAAATAAAGCGGACAGGTTCGATTCGTGAGAACAGATCCGGATCGCTCATAAGAAGGAAAGTTGCGGCAGTTTCCTCCTTTGCAAGGATGGGGACCATAACGAATGAGGATCATCCAGCGATCATTTTGCTTCATAGCCTGTTTATCCGGTTTCATTCGTTGTAAAATGAAAGTAGAAATAAGGACATGTCGTGATTGCGAAACGGAGCAGATTGATATTCTTCCCGACCAGACGGTCAGGAACCAGCAGTTGGATGACCGCAACAGAAGGAACAGTCCGATCCGGAAAGAAGGGCCATTCGGACCGCAGATCCGATCGGATCCAGATCGTTCCTTTTCAGAAGCCTGCATACAGAACCTGTTATACGGAATCGGAAGTGCCGGAGAGGAGGGTAACTATGAAAAGAAAGAGAAGATCGAAATTTCTGGAAATTGCGGAAGTACCTGCTTTGATCGTGATACTCTTTATGTTCTGTTATCAGGTCGTTTACCGATGGTTTATCGTTTTACGATGGGAAACGATGCATGTGGCATTGAAGATCGCGCTCGGCGTTCTCTTTGTGGTCGTGGTCTGCGGTCTGATCAGAAGGATCATTCTTCAGATTCGATTTCTGCGAAATCATTAGACGATGATCGATCATGAAGTTGTGGAAAACGATCATCTGTGGTCGTATCCTGTCGTTTTGTTCTCATGACGCAGGAAGAGAGCCCTTGATCTAAGTGTTCAGAGGTTCTCTCCAGGAAGGCTGTTCCTTCTTGGCTTTGATCGCAGTGATCGTTCTTTACGGACCGTTGAAAAAAACACGCCAGGGTGATGAGGACGTGAAATTTTCAGCTTCAGGCAATGGGTGGGGCGGTTGGCGCTCCACCCATCGTTTGAAGTTTTTTTACTGCCCGCTCTGCAACACTCGGCAATCAGGCAAGGTCCGCTTATTCATTGTCCGCATCGGATTGAGCTTTTCGTTCAGCTGTGCTATCATCTTTGGGAATGGAGGGGAAGCGTCATGAGAGAGGTAGAGCTTTTGGCCCCGGCCGGGGGAATGGAATCGCTGATCGCAGCGGTACAGGCTGGCTGTGATGCCGTTTATCTGGGTGGAGATGCCTTTGGTGCCCGTGCCTTTGCCGGGAACTTTGACCGAGAACAGATGGCAGAGGCGATCCGGTATGCCCATCGCTACGGCGTACGCGTCTATGTGACGATGAATACACTGATCTATGAGGATGAAATGGAAGCGGCGTTGGCCTATGCCCGCTTCCTCTATGAACACGATGCGGATGCGCTGTTGTTGCAGGACATCGGTCTCTGCGACCGCATTCGTCAGGAACTGCCGGACTTTGAACTGCATGCGTCGACACAGATGCACATTCACAATGAGGCGGGAATGGAGACCGCCCGCCGTCTGGGCATTTCGCGGGTCGTCTTGCCAAGGGAGTCCACGATCGAGGAGATCCGCTCGCTCAGCGGGCAGGGGATGGAGATCGAGGTCTTCGTCCATGGTGCGCTGTGTGTCTGCTATTCCGGTCAGTGTCTGATGAGCGCTTCGCTGATGGGACGCTCCGGCAACCGCGGCGAGTGCGCACAGCCCTGCCGCATGCGCTATGAGCTGTATCGAGAAGAGGTGCAGGGGGCAAACAAGATCCCGGCACAGGGGGCCTATCTGCTGAGCCCGAAAGATCTGTTTACGCTGCATGAGCTGGACGCATTGCTGGATGCCGGCGTTTCTTCGCTGAAGATCGAGGGACGGATGAAAAAGCCGGAGTATGTCGCACAGGTCGTTTCGATGTACCGCGCGGCGATCGATGCCTGGAAGCAGAAGCGGCAGTTGCCGCAGGATGCGCAGAAGGAATGGGATCTGCGCAAGCTCTTCAACCGTGGTTTTACCAAAGGACACGCGTTTCATGCGAGCGGACGGGCGATGATGAATCCGATCCGTCCCAATCATCAGGGCGTCGTGCTGGGCGAGGTCATCGCCGTCAGCGACCGGCGCATCACGATCCGTCTGTCGGAGGATCTGCATCAGGGAGATGGCATCCGCATCCTGGGAAAGGAAGAAGATGCCGGCTGCATCGTCAACCGTCTCTACAAGGATGGAAAGCTGGTCGCCCATGCGAAGAAAGGCGAGGTCGTCGCGATCGACCGCAAGATCCCGGCACGCAGACATGCGGAGGTCCGCCGCACGAGCGACAGCGAGCTTCAACAGCAGCTGCGCCGCACCTATGCGGACTGCCGGAAGGTGAAGGTCAGCGTCCATCTGACGCTGCAGGTCGGAAAAGGACTGGTCTGCCGCATGCGCGATGAAGAGGGCTTCTGCGTGGGGAGGACCGGTGAGGAAGTGATCCAGCCGGCCAAAAATGCCCCGATCCGTGAGGAAACATTGCATCGCAGCTTTGCCCAGCTGGGCGATACGCCATTGGAACTGACGGACTTTCACGTTTCGATGAACGAAGACTGCTTTCTGAGCGTCGCATCGATCAAGCAGGTGCGCCGCCAGTGTGCAGAGGCACTGCTCGCCCAGAGGGAACATCGTCATCCGCATCGTCGATATGGCACATATCATCGAACATGGCAGAAGAGCGAACGGCCGCTGGGCGTATTCGCCTGTGTGCAGACACAGGAACAGTACGATGCCTGCCGGCAGGCGGGCATCTCCTGCATCGTGACCGACCGCGAAAGCCTGTATGCTCGATTACAGGCCGCTCAAGAGCCGATCCTCTTTCATGAAGGAAACATCGTAAAGAAGCGCGGACCGGCGCAGATGGGCGGAGAGAACGGTGCGCTTTCGACGGGAAGGGCCATCGTCGATTCCACGCTGAACATCACGAACAGGGCAGCGGCCGCCTATGTGAGCGCCTGCGGCAGTTCGACGATGGTCCTCTCTCTGGAACACGACAGACAAAGCCTGCAGGCGCTGTGCGATGCCTTCCGGAAAGAAGACGGTGATCTGCCGGATCTGGCCATCCAGCTGTACGGCTACCGCGATCTGATGACCTCACGCACCTGTGTGATCAATACCACCCTGAAGGATGGAACGAAGAGCGGCTGTTCGCTGTGCCGCCGGCATCGTTACTTCCTGAAAGACCAGAAGGACAGACGCTTCTTCCTCAACAACGATGAACGCTGTCACATGCGGATCTTGAGCGAGACGGCAGACGATCACATCGGCGATCTCGCGCTGTATCAGCACATGGGCATTTCCTCGTTCTACCTGCGATTTACCATCGAGTCGAAAGCACAGACAGAGGCGGTGCTGGCCCGGGTAAGGAAGGATTGCCCTTTTGAGAAATAGCGTTATAATGAAGGAGAAAGAATGGGAGGCATCCGTATGTTAAGCAAAAAAGTCGCTGATCTGCTGAATACACAGGTCAACAAAGAATTTTACTCGGCCTATCTCTATCTGGATTTCGCAAACTTCTACAAGAACAAGGCGCTGGACGGCTTTGCGAACTGGTATCAGATCCAGGCGAAGGAAGAGATGGATCATGCCCTGCTGATGATGCAGTATCTGCAGAACAATGATGTGGCGGTCACGCTGGAAGCGATCGCCAAACCGGATAAAACATTGGAAGCGCTGGTCGATCCGCTGAAGGAAGGACAGACACATGAGCGCTATGTGACCGGGCTCATCCACACGATCTATGAGGCCGCGTATGAGGAAAAGGATTTCCGCACGATGAAATTTCTGGACTGGTTTGTCGAGGAACAGGGCGAAGAAGAGAAGAATGCGTCCGATATGCTCGCTCGCTTTGAACTGTTCGGCCATGACCCGAAGGGACTCTACGAACTGGACAGCGAATACAAGGCACGGACGTACAGCGCTCCTTCGCTGACACTGGAGTAAAGCGCTCCGCTTCATCAGAGGAATACAGAGACAAGAGGGATGACAGATGGGAAACAATCTGCGTCCCTTTTTTCTGTCGTGGGAGGCAAACGCGCTTCATCGTCCATGTTTTTGTTGACGGGAAGCGGGGAGAGGGGCATAATGAAAGCAGAACAAAGGTAATGGAATGTAGGTGAGCGGATGGCGACGATCCTGATCGTGGAAGATGATGTATCCATTCATACGATGATACGTGAATATTTGCGGCAGCAGGGCTTTTCGTGCCTGGATGCGTATTCCGGCAGCGAAGCGCTGCTCGTCCTGGACACGCATGTACCGGATCTGGTGCTGCTGGATCTGATGCTGCCGGGCGTGGATGGCCAGCAGGTGCTCACAAAGCTCAAGGAGCACAGCGATGCGGCCGTGATCGTACTGTCTGCCAAAGACAGTGTCCAAAGCAAGGTGGAACTGCTGCAGCAGGGGGCCGATGACTATATGACGAAGCCCTTTGCGCTGGAGGAACTGGAAGCCCGGATCCGCGTGCAGCTGCGCAGACGCAACGGCAACGACAACGATGCATTGCGGGTCAATGATCTGACGCTTTGTCCGGATCAGCGGACACTGCTCATCCATGAACAGCCGGTCACGCTGACCAGACACGAATACCGGATCATGGAGCTTTTGATGCAGTATCCCAAACGGGCCTTTTCCAAAAAGGAAATCTATGAATATGCCTGGGAAGACATCTACGCGGCCGATGACAAGACGGTATCCGTCCACATCAGCAACATCCGAAACAAATGCCGGGGCGCGGAGATCATCGATACCATCTGGGGCATTGGCTTCAAGCTGCATTGAGAGGGAAGAAATCTTTACACTTTCTTTCCTTTTTCTTTCCGGTTTCTGAAAACTGTTTTTGTATACTGGTCTTGTCAGAAAGGAGAATCGGATATGAAAACTTATGCAGTGGAAACCGCAGGGCTGACGAAACGCTTTCGTTCCATTCCCGCGGTCGATGCGATCGATCTGAAGATCCCGCAGGGGGAGATCTTCGGACTGGTCGGTGAAAACGGCGCCGGAAAAAGCACGCTGATGAAACTGCTGGCCGGCATGATGCAGCCAAGCGAAGGCAGCTTTCGCCTGTTTGGCAAAGAGGGGAAGGAGGATGCGTTCCTCTATCATCGCGTAGGTGCCCTGATCGAACAGCCGGGCCTCATCCCGTCGCTGACGGCCATGGAAAACATGAAGACGAAGGCACTGGCGATGGGTCTCCACGATGAGCGGGAGCTGCAGCGTCTGCTGGCGCTGTGTGACATCGATAAGAGCGGGCGAAAGAAGGTGCGGGCATTTTCGCTGGGAATGAAACAGCGCCTGGGCATTGCGCTGACACTGATCAATGACCCGGATCTGCTGATCCTGGATGAACCGACCAACGGCATCGACCCCAGGGGGTTTGAAGCCATCCGCTCGCTGCTGCTTCGGCTCAACCGGGAGGAAGGAAAGACGATCATCATCAGCTCGCACATCCTGGAGGAGCTCAGCAAGATCGCGACTTCCTATGGCTTCATGCGAAAGGGACGGATCATCGAGCAGCTCTCTTCCCAGGAACTGGAGGAGAAGAGCCAGGAATATCTGCTGCTTCGTACGCCGGATGCGGCAGGAGCGGCCGTTCTGCTGGAGGAGCGCTTTGCGGTTCGCTCATATCGCATCGTATCGGCATCGGAGCTACAGATCAACGAGCGGATCGACAGCGCCGCGCTCATTGCGGCACTGGTGAAGGCGGACATCCCGGTCCGGGAGTGTACGCTCCATCATCAGTCGCTCGAACAGTATTTCTTTGCGAAGAACGGAGGTGAGCGTGATGTGGAATCTGCTGCGCAGTGATGTCTACCGTTTCCTGCATACCCGTTCGACCCAGATCGTCACACTGCTGTATGTGCTGATGATCATCCTGCTGGTATCGACGAGCGGTGTCGTCAGCAACACGGCATATGCGAGCTTTGACGCATCCACCGATTCCCTGAGCGATTTTCTCATCTTCTTTCCCAAGTCGTTGGTCTTCCTGTTTCTGGTCCTGCTGGCCCATGTGCTGCTGGTGAGCGAGGAATACCAGAGCGGATACGCGAAGAATCTGTATCCGTATGTTCAGAACAAATGGAAGCTGGCTGCTTCGCGGCTGTTGTCCTTTGTCTTCATCTGGGGACTGTTCGCTTTCATCAGCATCCTGTACAGCACCTGCTGGCTGGGATTCGTCTGTGATCGCTGGGGCACGCTGTCCGCTTCTTATCTGATCTATCTGTTCGCTCAGTTTCTGTACGCGCTGCTGCTGGCGGGGACAGCGACGCTGCTGGTCCATCTGATCCGGGGACGGATCCTGCCGGTCCTCTTTGTCCTGCTGCAGCCTTGCGGTGTCTTCTGGGGCCTGCAGGTGATGCTGATGCAGCACTTCTCGCTGGATTACGGACGTTATCTGCCGTATATGCTCTCCGGCGTGCTGCCGATGCAATGGGCGAACGAACCGTATCTGCAGCTGTTTCTGATCGTCGGAGTCAGCCTGCTGCTCGCCTATATCGGCAATGTTCTCGTCTTGAAGAAAAAAGATCTGTAAAAAAGAGATCCGGTGTGCACCACACACCTGATTTCTTTTGTCCTGGAGGTGGTTTTATGACGGTTTACTGTGTGATCATCACGATCGTTGCGCTCATCCTGCTGGTGCTGCTGATCCGTCTTTGTCTGGCGGTGATGTCCTGTGAAAAACAGATCCGCTACATTCGCAGAGAACAGACATCGATGAAGCTCTCCCGTTCGTTTGCGTTTCGGCCGCTGGATCGCATCATCGATCATTTTGAACAGCTGCGCAGAGAAAGTCGGGAGATGAAACGCGATCAGCAGCGAAACCAGCAGCAGACAAAGGAGATGCTCGCCGGGATCTCTCATGATATCCGCACCCCGCTCACCAGCATCAGCGGTTATATCGAGATGCTCGAACATGCCGATGCAGGCGAACAGCAGCGCTATCTGCACATCATCACCGCCCGTCTCCGCGACATGGAAGAACTGCTGGACACCTTCTTTGTGTATGCCCGGCTGCAGGCATCAGAGGAAGAGATCGAATGCAGACGACAGCCCATCTATCCACTGCTCTGTGAGAGCGTGCTGTCTTATTATGCGCAGCTGCAGGAAAAGGGGATCGCCCCGCAGATGATCTGCGCGGATGAGCAGGTGCAGGGAGTAGTGGAAGAAGCCTCACTGCGCCGCATCTTCCAAAACCTCATCGTCAATGTGATCCGCTATGGAGCGGATCCGTTTACCATTCAGCTGTATCCGCAGGACGATCGGCTGCTATGCATCTTTTCCAATGCCTGCATCGAATCGTTCGATGTCCACGCGATCTTTCAGCGTTTCTATAAAGGCGATGCGGCCCGCAACACCAAAGGCAGTGGACTGGGCATGGCGATCGTCAAGGAACTCTGTGAACAGATGGACATCGAGGTACAGGCGGAGAAGAGAGAAGAACAGCTGACGATCACGCTGCGCATACCGATGAGTGCGCATTCCCGGACCACTTCATCCATGGAGGCTCTCTGAAGCCGTTCGTCGGGCCAGCCGTTTCTTTTACCAAAAGAAACGCTTTTCTTCTCTCAACTGCTGGTTGTTTCTTCGTTTGATGAAACATGGATTTCCGCAAAACGAAACAGAAAACGTGGCAATTGCCTGCTTTCGTAGAAGTGATTGACACATCTCTTTCATTGCGGAATCTGGCTTTTCGCTTCAGCTCAGGAACAGAATAAGTTGGAAAAATCATAGAAAGAGGGTGCGTGATTGCACCCCCCTAGTTTTTGTTTTTTAATTCTTCTAATACACGATCTAATTTATAGACGATCAGACTACCGAAAATAATTAAAACGATCGGTGTTATCACACTGGCTAACGGAGCCAGGGAAAGACAAAGGATAGAACCCAGGATGATAATTATAATTACTGATCTTTTTTTCATGGTGTTTTTCTTTCCTTGTAAGCCTTCATTTAACAATGAAAAGCTTCATCACGTGCCTACTCATAGTACCTGGTCCATTTAATGAAAATGAAATACTTGGACCAGATGAGAACATAATTCAGAATCAAGAACTTCTGATTTCGGAATAAAAGCGATTTTTTGCTCGGTGTATCCTTCATAAGGGACAACTTCATTATTCTTTCCGGTATTTGCATAAATCGGCGTAATGTTGCTGATCACTCATAGAAGTATTACAGATGTTGACTGAGTCCTTTTTTGATTTTCCCCCTTTCCTTTCCCTTATGAAGATAGAATAGATGTAATCATACATGTCATAAGTTTTTTTCATCCCGCCTTTCTAAATCGATCATTTGTATGATATCTCTATTTATATTATATATCGTATATCGAATTTAACAAAACTTATATTAAATTATATGATTATCGCCAATAATTAAAGAGATGCAGAGGTTTATAAATCATAGATTTTTACACAGCCTCTGATTTAAGCAGCAGTGTGAAAGAGAGCGAGGATTGCCGTCTTCGCTTTCTTGGAGGGTTCCTGCCAATCTATGAGATCACTGTGATCGGACAGGATCGTTCCTTTTTCTGACCTTTTTCCGATCGATGTGTTGACTGCTGTTGTGGATATCATTCATGATTCTTTGTTTGATCATATCGAGTGCTGATTCCTGAGATACAAACAGAATCACACATGGTGGTTGATCTGGATTTAGAACAGGACGGAAAAAAAGCCTGCCGCAACATCACATACGCTTCAGATATGCTATGCAACGAATGGCAGACAATCGAAATATCAGAACCCGTCTTAAACGATACGTTAAGTTCGAGTAGTTTTTCAATGGTGGGTCTGAGAAAAGCTTAGTCGAACCTACCATTTACATAGCTTATCTGATTGAATAATACACCTTTTTTTCGATTAAGACAATATCCTTTGAACAAATTTCGATATTTTTTCTTTCCCCCCTCAGCAATTATTATTTGATTTTTACAGTTGCATCTTCCATATTCATATATTTTACCGAAGTAACTATTTT
>JABLTR010060802.1_pt1 | contig 29112 bp, 50 predicted proteins | sample 7160071 | NCBI WGS metagenome assembly JABLTR01 (sample SAMN14651230, study PRJNA627086) | human gut metagenome | isolation source: feces | host: Homo sapiens | reverse complement strand
ATCTTGGAATCGAACCAAGACCAAGCCCTTATGAGGGGCCCGCCCGACCATCGGGCCAATGGTCCAGATATACCCCTTTCGGGGTATGCTGCGGGTTTGGTCAGGCTTTCCGCGGGCCTGTTTGAGCATTGCTGACCTCACTAGACCTCTACGCCAGCGGCTTCGGCTCAAGTGGTCTGTTCTTCCTTGATGCCTACTCTTATTCATTGCCTGCTCAATGGTGCCACCGCCCGCCTCGTGCGGCGAGGAGCGGCATATTTTCAACTATCTAATACAAGTGCTCATTAGGATCATAAATGACAAATTCCAAACCATTCCATTAAGGTCGTCCTTCTCCTTTGCTTTGAAAGCTAAATAAGCATTTACAACCATAAGAACAAGGCAGATAAGCTCTGCAATGATTCTAAGCACATCCACAAACTTTACGCCATCCCATCATAAAATCTGCTTTCAGTTATTTTATCTCTTTTCCTTTTCAACTTGGAGAACTGTTTGGATGCGCTTCTGTTGGCCTTGCATTGATTACAATTATTTCTATTCTTACAAAACCAGCATCCGTCCTGTTCCCACCAGTACCAGTCCGGCATGGACGGTTTTGGTTTACGCTTTGCCTTACCCATCATGCACTCCAATTTTTTGTGCGCTTTCCGCTTAGATTGTCACACCGTATTGGAAGGCCCGTGCACAGGCAAACACGGCAGTTTTCAGCGGGATAGCGTTTTATGGTCCAGCCATCTAGAATACAGTTGCTTTATCGCCTCTGGGCCGAACCACCGGGGCAGGTCATAGCTGCCACCGCTTCCGCCTCCATGACAGGCGGGTGCCCTTTACCCTTCTCCGGTGCATAATTAGGCACTGTAAGCCTCCGGTATAGTGTCTTTCCACAGTCATAGGAACCTGCAAGATTTGAACTTGCGATCTCTACCCCTTTCGGTTAAGCGACGGATTCCACCCCGTCCCAGGTTCCGCATGCCCCCGTCTTTCCGGGGTGTCAGCTCCTTGGCCTTTGGAGCAAAAGACGTTGTTGTTTGGCTGGTCACAGTTTTCCTCTATGGCCTGCCGTCCGGTGTCGTCCCGGACTTCTCGCCTTACATACCAGGCTGGTTGCCGCATGGAGGGGGCGACCCTCCGGCCCGGATTCTTGGGCTGATTCACTCGTGCGGCATATATTTCACACAGTAGGGGCAACGGCACTATTGCCGCCACCCCATCCGTGTGAAGGAGGTGAGAAAAAAGATGGTGGACAGGTGGTAGGAATCTACCTACCAGTTTTATTATATCACAATATATAGTGCTTATCAATAGTTTATGCGCAATATTTTGTATTTTAAAACGGACGCCGGAATACCTCCACCTTGTTTCCTTCAAGTTGTTGGGCATACTCAGCAAACATTGCCCAAGTATCAAAAACGTCATTTCGTATATGTCTTTTTGCTTGCCCCACGTCCAACAGATGGTGTGTTTAGTGCGCGTTCTTCTGACCATCCGAATTGCTTTATTCGGCTTCTTACCGTCCCATAATTCATACCCTTTTCTTTGCATTTTTTCCTGAGAGAATTTTCTTGTTGTGATGGCTCCATAATAGCACGTTCGACATCCCACCCCAAAGAATATATGCGATTATGAACAGTGTCATAGCAAACGCCCATTTTCTCGCATAATTTTTTAAGTTGAATTTTTTCTCCTTGATAAATAACCCATTTTGTATCTCTCTTATTTCCGTTCTGTTCTTTATATGTTATCCACCTGCAATTTTCTGGGCAATAATCCCCGTTTACGTCTATCCTATCAAGCGTGAGTTGATCTGAATACCCATTATCTATTGACCATTGCGCAAAATTATCAAATCCATGCGCTTTATCCATCCATTCTCTTGAAACTGAAATCCCTCTCCCACCATAATCTTCGTATCTTGGTGTTTTAGGATCATAGCATCTTCGTTTCATCCAGTGATATATCCTATGTAATCTTGGATAATCTTTAACTAAATGATTATATTTGGTTGCACGGGATTTACACACCTCGTCGTGATAACACCCACACGACTTTGTTTTTCCTAATTTTACATCTTGCGGCGATACTACCTTTTTATTTCCACAGTCGCACTTGCACACCCAATTCCATCCTCTACTTGGCTCCTTTTTCTTCTCAAATCCGATGACAGTCAATCTCCCAAATTTTTGACCAATCCATTTTTTGTCGTTGTTCTTTTCCACTGCACTCACCTCACATATATTGTACCACATTCCTCTCGTATTGCAAATATTTATATATTTATTATGGATTGTATGTGATGTTAAAACGGACGCTTAAACACTTCGGCTTTCCCCCAAGTTAAGTTGCGAATTTCATTTTCAAGAAGGCTTAATCCGTCAGGGCTGTCGTCGTGTTTTACCTTGCCTGTTCTCGTATATGTCACCAGCTCACGCATCATCTGTCCGTATTGATCGGACGGTTTATATAGAGACTTATCCTTGAAGTAGAAGTGCTTCAAAATTCCGTCAGAGGCCATTTCAATGCGTGTCTGTTTGTTGCTGATAGTACGCCGTGTTCTTATGCTCACTCGACCGCCCACTTTTTTGACCAGTTCTTCAACGTCACGGGCAAAGTAAGTTCCTGCGTTGTTGCTCTCAAAGGTGGCAACCGAAACCTTGTGCTCTACCAGCTTCTTAGCACACTGTGGCTTTGTGACTTCCGGGGTGCTGTTGTCAAACACACAATCTTCAATAAATACATCTTCACCGTAGATGTACGCAATCGGCATCATAACGCTATCTCCGCCTCCTTCAGCCGTATCGCATACAGAGATAATGGCATCCGGCTCTTGATCTACCGGCAACTCAAAATATCTGTTCAGTTCATTTTCCGGGAATAGCAGGCCTTTTGCCTCAAACGGCTCCTGTTGAAACTGACTGGCCCACTGAACAGGTGTCACCAGTTCACGCTCATGCCGGTAATATTCCGTCGTAAACGCTGGTTTCCCATTCAAGATAATCTCAAAATTGCTTTCATCGGTAACTGGGTCAAGAGCCGGAATTTCAACAACCTTTGTGCGCCACCCCATTGTAGGTGCAATTTCCTGTAAGCGGCCCAAGGGGTCATACAGACTGTACCGTGTGCCCTGCGCTACAATCGGGCACCCTTCCAAACGACGGCCCAGCAAATCGCCGCGCACTTTATCCCACAAAGTGTCAAGGCGGTTTCTGTTGTTCGCCTCCAGCTCGTCAGACACAAGGTCATCCAGGTACATTACACCTTCTGGTGTAGACTCTGTAGAACCGGTTAGAGCACCGTCGATACTCCGGCAAGTGATTGTGGCAAACCGCTTTTTCTTTTCGAGGTGGATGGTCTTTTCGTCCGCGTTGGTAGCCGCAAGCCTCGCTTTCGGGAACACATCGTAGTACAGATACTCCTCCGGCTTTTGCAGAATATCCAGGCATCCAGTGTAAAACGATTTTACCAGATCATTGCCCGCACCGGAACAGATAGAAGAACCTCCAGGATGTTGTCCTGCGCGGAACAAAACAAACATCAATCCGAGCGTGGTCTTACCAGTTCTCTTAGGCTGGCTGACTGTCAGCAAGTCTAACGCTCCATCCGCTACTTGCTGAAACGCATTTACGATGGGGAGAAGAACCTTTCTGCGTGGCAAATAAAACCGCTTGTCATTTGGCCTATTCCACTCAATATAACGAAGAAAACAGTCAAAATCATACGGGGCATCAAACAGCAGACTCCGCTTGTTTAGCTCGAACATGCGGAGGCTTTTTTGTTCTGCGGCGAATTTTGCAGACAGCCGCCGCACCTCCTTGTTCCGCTCGTGTGCCAGCGAAAAATCTTCCGGCTCCAACAACCTGATCGAATCAAACGCATCAGATAGCGCAGATGGGTCGGACAAATCTCTCTGAAATGCCCTCACTACCAACTCTCGAATTTCCACGAAAAAAGTGCCTCCTATCCCGTAAGATAAAAGGCACTTGGCACTGTTCGCTCCATCTGGAGAGGCACTTGGCACTAAACTATAGTATTACTTTAGTAATTCAAAAAGTATCTCTTCATTAAAATCAGGATTTTCATGTTTTATCAATTCTACTACATCAGCAATTATTTTATTTTTTGCTTCACTATCCCAAATTGATAGCTCATTTAATATCCTGTTCCTCCAGTTGCTATTTGTGAGGTAAAAATCTTCAATCCTCATAATAAGCGCAACATATGCATTTTTAAATGGAGTACATGGTTCTTCTCTTAATCTCATCAAATTTTCCAATGTTTTCATAAAAAACCTCCTATTTAATCCTCCGCCGGTTCTGGGTACGGCATCCAGTGAGTTACCTCCCCATCTACGTCGCTCCACACGTTATCCCAGCTATTTGATAGATATTCCCATTTCACGCCGTTGTATCGGGCATCCGCCCACACGAACTTTCCATCAGCGTCACTAAACATCAGCGTCACCATCACCGGCTCCATATCCGGCGGCATCCTATCGGTGCATTTGATCCAGTCCATCTTTATCACCCTTTTTGTTTTACACAGGATTTTTCACTTTACAACATCCACTGCGCCCTTCAGCATATTGGCCGCCTTACGCATAAACCTGTTTTCTTCCAGATACTCCAATCCAATAATCGTGATCTCTGGGCAAATCGGCTCCGTAATATGCCGCTTCATGTCTCCCAGGTTCTTCGTCACAACAATTCCCTTAATGTACCCGCTGTCCTGCATCATAATCAAAATCTGTTCCCAACGCTCACGGGTCACACCCAGTCGAAACGGGCTGATCGTCTCAACATCAAACTCCTCACAGTCAAGTGCCGCTTCCAAGTACCTCAATATCCGATATATGACCTTGAAGTTGTTCATTGTTTCGCTCCTTTTTACCGTTGCGAAGTTTTGGGCCCCCTTGCAATCTCAGGAGGCACATGATACAATCTCTGTATCAGCACCATCCTTTGGTGTTTGACTCGTAGACTGGCTTGTGCTTTTGGTAGAGGGCAAGCCGGTCTTCTTTTTTTGTTCATACCAATATGTCTTACTTACTCCCAACCGCCTACAAGCAGCCCGCACCGTTTCACCTTCAAGCAAGACGCACTCCACATCTTTCTCTGGCCTGCCAAACTTAACACCCTTCGCTTTCGCCGCCACTATCCCCTCCATCTGCCTCTGCTTGATATTGACCCTCTCATTCTCCGCAACAAAGGAAAGAACCTGTAGCACGATGTCGCTGAGAAATGTCCCTACCAAATCCTTGCCCCGGCGGGTGTCCAGCAAAGGCATATCTAGCACTACAATGTCTATCCCTTTCTCTTTGGTCAGCAAACGCCATTGATTTTGAATCTCTTCATAATTCCTGCCAAGACGGTCTATGCTCTTTACATAGAGAAGATCGTCCTTTTTTAATTTTTCGAGCATTTTTTGATACTCAGGTCTGTCAAAATCTTTCCCGCTCTGCCTATCAGCAAATACTTCATCCACATCCAGCCCCTTGATGGCCTCCCATTGTCTGTCAAGGTTTTGGTCTTTCGTGGATACTCGAATGTAGGCGTATATCATTTTCCTCTTTCCCTCCCTTCAATCTCAATTTGCTTATTTGGCCTTGCACCAACCCGCCTCTTTGGTTGTATGGTAATTTCGTACTCCAATATCTCGCAAATCTGATAAAGCGTATCAACCGTGATATTTCCACGCTTTAGCATTTGACTAATCGCATTCTGCTTTACTCCTAACTTATCAGCAAGCCACCCTTTCGTCTTGCCCTCTTGTTTAAGCAGAGCCTCGATGGCCTCTTTCTGTGTCATCTTTCCGTCACCTCACTTTACCGTGATTATACACTTTAGAGTGAAGATTGTCAATCCTTTTTTCTGAAAAATTTACTGATGGTACTAACCTACCTACCTTATATCGGCGAGTATCCCCCGCCGGTGTCCTATTACATATCCCGATTGTGTCCGAAAATGTAGGATTAAGCGGACGCATGGGCGAAAAGAAAATAAATCACCAAAAAGTGAAAATAAGTATTGACATAATCACTTTAGAGTGATATATTATAATCACAGCAAGGGAAACCGCGCTGAATCCACCGGGCAGGAGGTACACGAAATGGAGATTGATAGCATGACCCAGACTGAGTTAGCATCATACCTTGAAACCCTGGCGAAACTGGTAGAGGCCACGGCCAAGGACCCGCAGGACGCGGCCCGCATTATCCGGGAAGCCATCCCGAAGCAGTGACAAAAAGATAGCCGCCTCACCCTGAACAAGTAAGCGGCTATCTAAGACCCAGCGGAGGCGGTTAGAGCCTGCCATCTGGCCGCCTCCACTATAACACAACCGGCAGGGGAAAGCAAGGTCACAGGCCAGGAGGGAAAGAAAATGACAGCATGCGAAGCGTATGAAAAGCGCGTAAACGATAAAATAGACCATTTTGCAGAACATCCAAAATACGCATGGTTTAGGGCTTATGCGAATGACGCAATCAGATACCACACAGGCACAGGCTACTATCAGATCAAGGCCGCCGACTTTATGGACAGAATAGACGCCGCACCTCTGGAATTGATCCGCGACTTTTTGGACGGGAAAAACCATCTTGAATGGGCGTTGATTAACCAGAATAAAAACAAACCCGCCTGACCTCTGCAAAGGCCAGACGGGCAAAGAGAACCCCAGAACAACCACGAACCAGGGCAAGCCCAGTATACCACGGGCGGGCCCTCCATGACAAGGAGGAAAGCACAATGATTAGCATTACAATCTATCTTGACGGAAAAACCAGCGAATGCGGTTATAAATACGTTGTGCAACGCGATTGCACGGCGTGGACAGCCTACCGCACAGATAACGGATTCCGCCGTTTTCTGGCTCTCTATGGCCTCAAAATCAACCCCGAATATACACAGCTCCACGATATGCGGGCCGCCGGAAAGGGCCGAGTAATTACTGCCATGTGCTACGAAAAGCGCGTTACAGACGGCCCTTATTTCTGGAGCTTGGACGAAGTCCCAGAAAATGCGCGTCGGTTTGTCTCCATCTGTAATGGGGAATATGTTGATTGCTACATCACGGACGACGGGCAGACGGCCACAGTTTACCGCCCAAACCCGAACGCTAAAAGTGTATACATCCCGTACAACTACCGGGAAATGGCCGATAAAATCGGGTGAGGAGGGAAAAACAATGGAAATGCTACACATCAGCAAAGCGGACTTTGACCGCATCGGAGACGATTATAAGGGCGTTTATATGGACTACCAGGGAACACACCCACAGCGCAAAGGCCGCCGGGTTGCGTTTCTGCCCGGACACGGTACAGCGCTCTACACTGAGGGCATCCACTTTATCGTCGACGATGACTGCTCACACCTCCCCATCCTATGCAAAGAAAACGCGGAGGAGGGCGCGGCGTACCAGTTCGGCGGCAGCGTCCTGTATGTCAAAAGAATTTACCGCATCAGCGAGGATTACGCAAACGAAAACAGCCTGTTATACCTTGACCGGGTTGAAACCGGCGCTGGAGATTTTGCGCTTCCTGGAAGTGACACAATCAACACAAGCAAGAACTGGAAAATTTACAATGCGGCGCGGGCTTGACCCGCCCGCCGGAGAATGGAGGTGACCCTCGCTTGATTATCCTGTTTGTCTTGCTCCTCCCGATCATGATTATCTGGGAGACGGCAAAAAAATCTTGACTGCCCCGTGCGGGCGCGATACAATCAATACACAAAAATTAGGAGGTTGCGCCATGAAACCCTATTATTTCCCAAACTCTGGCTATGTTGACGTTATTTTCGGGGGCCAGTCTCCCGTGTGCATGGACCGCGCAGAGGTTGACCGCCTCTCCCGCGAGGACGGCGGATGGGAAAACATCTGGGATCAGGTCCACGAGGCCAGCGCCGCAGAAATTGAGGAATTCGGAGTATATGATAGCTGATAGCATGCACACTACAACCCGCCCGGGGCTTCCCTGGGGCGGGTTTTCTTTTGCTCATGCCCCTATGCCCTCCAGCAGCTTCCCGCCGCTTGCGTGGCCTCCTACGGTCAGCAGGCGGCATTTTTGCGCTTGTGTCCAGCAGGGTGGAACAGACCTCAAAAAACAAAACCTCCGCAAAGGCCATTTACAGGCCTGTAGGGCGGTTTTCCCGTCCTGTAGTGTCCCTATATTCCCACGCCCAAAAACGGCCCACATCGGCACGCAGAGCGCCCGGCATGATATAAAACAACCCCAGCCCACTCCACCAGGAGCAAGCCGGGGTATTGTGCTATATGGACGCCTCCAGCGCGTCAATTTCCGCCCGGAGTGCTGCAACCCTTGCGCGGATCGCGTCCGCCCTTCGCTCTTGCATGATCTGCCGGACTGTTTCACCGTCTGCATATTCCCAGCGGTGGCCGTATGCCGTTTGTGCTGTTCCTTTGCAGCAGGCCGCAACCATCATTTGATTGCCCTGCACCGTATTCGCCGCAATAGTCGTGTTCAAGTACAAGGCTTGCGGCTCCCCGTCAAGCGATAGTTGCCAGACAGGGCGGGCCTCTGTAGAAACCTGCAAAATAGTCGCAGCGTGCCGGTTGTTTTCTCCACGTGTTACCCATTCCAGGTTCTCAACATAGTTGTTGAGTTTGTCGCCGTCCCTGTGATTTACAAAGTCTTTGCCGCTGATAGTCGGGACAAATGCCAGGGCAACCAAACGATGAACTTTCTTGTCTTTCTTTCGCCCATTCTTTGTGAGGCTCACAACCCTATATCCATAAGAGTTAATGTTCCCATTCATCATAGTCCCGTCAACCTTGCGGACTTCTCCATAGTTGCTGACCTCATAAAGTCCCTCATAGTCGATAACTGGGGCCCAAATTCTTTTGTCCACTCGTTTACTCCTCCACCACCACAGACCCGGCGATCCGCTCTTCAAGCTGCTTTTGGTCGGGAGAGTCGCCGAGGGGTGTGTTGGGCGTAAGAACGAACTCTTGAGAGTCCTTGTACCCAAAAAGCACCTTTCCAAGAAAAATACCGGAGACTGGATTTACGGCCCCGTTTTGCATATAATCCGTCCACAATTCTTCCAAAATCAGCACAGCTTTTTCTATCACAGGGGAGTGCGTTGAGCTGCGATATTCTCCCCTCTTCCACGAATTAAGGGTAGTTTTGTCCACTCCAAGCCAGTTTGCTATACCGAGCATACTTGGCTTTCTGTCATTCTGCTCGCAAAAGTCGAAATATTCGTTAATGCGGTGCTCTACTTGTTCGGCGTCGGAAATATCAATAGGAGGTAAATTTACAGACGCTCTCGCCATACGGATATACCGGGCATTGTCTCCCTTTTTGACATTCTCTTGCATGAAGTTTTCGTGTTTGTTGTTTCCGGGTCGTTTCTTCTTTACGATCTGCCCGCCAATTTGGCTAATTTCATTCATGTCACATATCTCCATTTGAATCCTCCGGCAGTGTGATACTTTCCTCGACAACATGCTGTAATTCCAGTACGATGTATTCCAGTTTCCCTTTGTGCGTCTTGAACTGATTTGAACTCATTGATAGTCGCTCCAGTGTTTAAATCGATTTGCACAACGGGAGAATAGTTGTTATTCTTCAACTTTCTTATTGGAGTTCCCGTATCATATTCATCCGCAAACTGCCAGTGCAATCCTTTGCAAGTCGCACATTCGCCATTTACCACTTGATAAATCGCTCTATGCGTAACCCCATATTTTTCACATGCTTCATTGACACAGTCGAATCGTTCTCCGGTTTCTACGCACACAACAGGCTTTCTTTGATGTTTCCCTACATTTTCACAAAATCCATGTTCAAAGGCATGCCTGGTATTCTCAAGCGGCGTACACCACTCTAAATTGTCCGCTCTGTTGTTTGAGCGATCCCCATCCTTGTGGTTTACAAAGGTCTTCCCTTCAACCTCTGGAATAAATGCTTTTGCAACGAGCCGGTGAACTCTGAAAATGTGTTGTTCCCCTTTCCCTTTATGAAGAAAAACTATCAGATATTGACTGTCTTTCGGTCCAGCCCAATTTTGCTTTAGAATTCTTTCTTTTATATTCCATGTCCCGTATGTTTTATGGGGCATAGTCCTTGCAAGACTCTTTACTCTCCCATAGTTGCTAATCTCATAGAGCCCTTCATATCCAGGAATTGGTTTCCAGTTTTCCTGTCCGCTCACTTCCCAAACACCGCCTTCATATAGTCGCTAGTCAGGTAAAGAGCCTCTTTCTGGGAGAATCCTTGTTTTATCAGATTGTCATAGAATACTTTGAGCATTTCGGATATAGTTCCTACTGCATTAAGTAGGTTTGAAATATCTTCTTTCATTTTTATTTATAAATTCCCTTTATATCATAATATAAAACTATCGTTCTGTCAAGCCTCAAATGCTTTCTTTGCTAATTCCTTAATTTCTTCCGCCGTATATTTTTTTGCTTCTCCGTTCGTATCGCATCCCTCCTTCGGGCTTTCTGGCAGGGGCATCCAGTGGGTGACAGGATATGCCGTTTCATGCCATCCAACATCAAACATCATATCTTCGTAGGCATAAAATTCATATGCCAGTTCTTTGACTACACCATTAGAGAGCGCTACCAGGTAAAATCCTCTCTGCTGTCCTCGGAACTCCGGTTCCGGCATTCTCTCCTTGACGCTAATCCACTCGCTCATGCTGTCCGCCCTCCTCGCCGTGGACTTTCTTTTTCATCTCTTTTGCGGCTCCTTCGCCCACGCCAAGAGCATACGAATAAATGAGCCAACAAACAAAACTCATCACCCAGCAGAAAACCAAAACAGGCATCGGTACTATAAACCATCCATTTGCTTTGACAATAGACAGGATGATTCCCAGGAAAAGGAGCAGTTTAATCATCGTCGTCGCCCTCCCCGTCGTGGATGGAACCAATGATCTCAATTCCGCCAGTTGAAAGATGCTTGTTTACGCCCATACTTTCAGCGCCATTCAGCCAAACGCAAAATCTATTCCACTCTGGGTCATAGCATACAGGGGCTTCTTTTTGTTCGCCCCTCCAGTTCGTCCAGCGGATGATGTCTCCCTCAAAAATCTTCTTCATGTTCTTGTCGGTCAGGCCGGTGTACTGGCAGACCGTGGAGGGGTCAACCTCAACTCCATAGAACGCAGAGGCATATTCCGGAATAATGTAGTGCTTTTCTTGACCGGCTGGCCCAATACAGCAGTAGAATCCATCTACACATTCTCCATTATCCAGCCGCTTGGCTTTGAAAAGGATTTCTCTCATCTCTTTCCCTCCATCCCCATAAACTTCCGGCACATGGCCGCAACCTGGATGGCCTCACAAGCGGCGTTGATGGAAAACATCATCATACTTTCTGCCGACAGTTTCGCTGGGCTGTCGTGCCTGACGCTGTCCCACATATGGTCCAAAAAAAGCTCTGCGGCTTCTAACTGTTCTTTTGCTTCGTCGAACTCTTCCAGGATCACAGCATAGCCCTCGTGTTGGCTACGGAACTGCGGGAACCGCTCGTTGGCGGCGGTAAGCTCCTTGTCCACCAGGGCTCGGACGTCGTTTTCGATAACGTTCATTCCTTCACCTTCTCTCTCAGCCTATTCAGATAAAACAGTGCTTTGTCCAGGTCCTGTGCTTGATTTCCTTTGAGCGGAGACCTCCAGATATACTTGACCGCCTGCCATGCCAGACCGGCCTGCACTGTGTCCTGGTATCCCATGACCATGCTCTCTAGCGCGTCTATGCACTCGACAGACCCGGCGGTGTAGTGGGGCGGGTGTTGGACCATGTCTGGCCGATCTCCAAAAACGCTGACCAAATATTCGTCTGGCACTGCAAAATTTTCTTCGCTCATTCCACACCTCCGATGATCTCGTCAAGGGTGACGGACTGACCTGACTTGATTTCTGGAAATAGCGAGCTTTCAATATCTGCAATCCACCCATCTTCGGCTCCAGTTATGCCTAAAACTTTACTGCCTCGCAACCGCTCAATGTGTGTTGCTTCGGGGAACAGCACGCTAATTATCTTTGCTGATTCCACCTCCTGCTGGGTGAAGTGGGGCTTGCGTGGATACTTGATGCCCAGTGCCTCCAAAACACGTCGTACAGTCACGCGGTCATACTCTTTGACATTCTCCGGCAGTTCTTGGTACGGGAGCATATCGGGATGGTCATCAATTCCCTGGCGTTTCTTCTCTTCCCACCATTCGTTATGTACTGCCTCACAGATTTTTTCAAATTCGTCACCCAGCACCTCACAAATTCTCGGTTTGTCCATGTTGGCCTCCTCCTTATGTTTTGCCGTCTCCGGCATATCATCCTCCACCACATAGCCAAGCCAAAGTTCACTGCTCATGGCCTGCCTCCTCAAAATAGATCTTCCCACAATTGTCATACTTCATCTGCTTGTGCTGTACGCCTCTCAAGATGATGTACGCCCGCCTAAGCTGGCCGATGTCGAAGTAGCCGAAATGGCAGTCCTCAACTGGTATCTCCATCTCGTGGGCCAGCCAGCAGTAAAGGTCGTGCCGCTTCTTTCCGGCTTTTGGTTTCCCTTTCCAAAAGCTATCAAAGATAGCATGGCACATCTTTTTCCCTGTCCGCATCGGCTCGTCAGCCAACAGACCCAGGGCTTCCCGTGGGCGGGGCTTATGCGTCCCCACATAGGCCCCACACCGCTCACAGAGGTAGCAGTAGCCGCTCCCGTACTCCCGGCCATAGACACGGGCATTAGAGCCATAAGTGACAGGCCCTCCGCAGATATTACAACGGGTCGGATTGGTGTTTATCATGGCCTGCCTCCTTCCTTTCCCACTCCCTGCACCGCTGATCCGGGTCTGTGAAGTCGGCGCGGTGCGGGGAATCACCATTACAGCACACGCCCTGGAAGTCCTCGTACCATGCGCAGGTGGCGCAACACTTAGTCATGCTCGGCCTTCTTCCGCTGGCCCATAGAACAATAGTCGTTTTCCTGGAACATCTTCCAGTCCATACTCTCAGCCGGAGAACAAGGTTTCCCGTCCGAGGTCTGAAAATATGATAGTTGATCGCACCAGCCTGTATCGGAATGATAATGCTTGCACTCCCGGCACCTGACTACAGGCACGGCGGAGATGGTGGGCATAGATTTAATATCTTCCCATAAAACTATTCTTAGTTCAGCGGGGCTTCTTTCGCTCCCGAATGCCATTGTCCCTATTAACTTATAGTTTGGCAATGCATCAACATCAATCAGCCTCATGCTCGTCCTCCTCGCCCATGCGAGCGCCGCACCACGGGCAGAAAGTAGCACCCTTGTCTCCATCGTCGCTGTACTCTTTGCACTCCGAACAATACGGGATTTTTCCAGGTTCAAAAATCCATCTCCCGTGCCTGACCTCCGCAACGTCGGCGGCTTTCAGGCTAAAAAGAATAGATTTGATTTGGAAATAGGCATCAGTTCCAATGGCCTTGTCGAGAATGTCTTTTGAACTGAAATAATTATCCATCCTGCTCCCTCCGTAGTGCGGCCGCTGCTTCTTCTTGGGTATCTCCAAATACACACCCTTTGTCCATATCCTGCAAAACATTGATGGCGCTTGCATAATGGGCTTGTGCCGGTTTTGGGAAGCGTGTACTGCACACATAAACCCATCTCGGAGGTTTGAATGGCAGCACCACGCACCGCCCCTCATCGTCAGCCTGTTTGAGTTCGCGGAGGCGGTCAATGGGGCCGAGGGCACGATATTCCCCCAGTTCCTTGTCATCAGATAGGAGTTGGTCTATCTTGTCCGCTGTCTTTGCGCAATTCTCGGATGCGAGGCCGATGATAGCGGTGATTTCCTCCGGCTCCAGGCCCGTGTCCTCGTAGGCGGCGAGGCGGTCAACATCGTCACCCCGGAATTTCTCTGGAGTTCCCTCATCACTGTAAATGCCATCCCCAACAAGATAATAGCCGCGTTCATCTTTCTGTGTTGCGCGTTCCATGTCAGACCTCCTCGTGCCAATTTTGTAATGCATGTTTTAGGGTCTCATTCTCCCGATTCACCTGCTCCAGCTCGATCAGAACTTTCATGTATGCCCGTTCTGCATTTTCATAGAGGTGTTGCCTATTGTCTGCGCTCCTCCTTTGCCGCTCTACTTCGTCCCGCAACTTCTCGTTTTCGGCCTGGAGTGTGGAGAGGGCGGTGGCGGCATCTTCTAAAAGGGGTGCGTCCGGGTCCTCAAGATCCTGCCATGATGGGGATCTAAGGCTGACGATCAGCTTTTCAATGTCCATTTTTTCCTCCTTGTGGTATAATCGGCGTGAGGTGATATATATGCTGTCAGATGAAAACTACAATGCGCTTCTTAAATTTCGCTCCGGACCAGTCAGCGGGAAAATGGATAGTCGTATGAGATATTTTCGGGAACAAAAATATATCGAGCCAAACAGTTATCGTACGGAAGGTTCCCCAGACGATTTATCCATCAATCCCACATCCTGGCGTCTCACTCCACGTGGCGAAGATGCTTTAGCGGAGTTCGAGTATCGCGCCAAGCAAGAGTCCAAGAACGACTCCGAAAATAAGCGAGAGCGCATATTTCAAGTGCTTCTGGTTTTTCTTGGTGCGATTATTGGCCTGTTGATTGAGAGGATTTCTGGCATCACCGCTTGGATCAGTTCTTTCTTTTGACATCAGGGTTCCTCCTCTCCCTCCGGCGGGCGGCGGTAATAGTCTGCATATCCTGCCGCTCTGACACAATGCACACATGGGACAAAGTCTTCATCAAGGTACATGCATCCTGTACACCTTAGCGGCTCGTTCGGCGGGGTGAGGGTGGGATCTCCCTCCAATGCAGAGATCAGCATATCAATGATTTGAGCCGCTTGATGATATGTGTCAGTGCTCCTCCATGCATCAGCAGCTTTCTTTGCTAACTGAATAGTTTTATTGTTCCGGTCCATCTCCATCTCCTCCGCGCTCAGAATCGGTGCGCGGGTGTTCCAGGCTGAAATTGCCTCAACCTGAGTATTGAACCTTTTTACAGCCCTGCCGCAGCAAGAACTATCAACGCATTGTGGGATATATTCTTTTTTCCGATACTCAAAATACTCTTTCCCACTTGGATAACTAATGCATCGAATGATTCTTGCTCCTTTCGGAACCTCTTTTTTAGTTTCAGCATATCTTGGCTGAGCCTCAACCTCATGTACAACCGCATCATTTCCGCAGAACGGACACGGCATCAGCACCCCCGCATCCGTCAGCCGCTGGGCTACCTCTTTGTTGCCGAGCAAAGCTAATTTGATGTCATCCATTGCAGATACCTCCCCATTGTTCGGCCATTGCCTGTGCCACTCCGGTATAGGTTTTGCTGCGCAGCCTCGCCCTGTCAGGCCCCGGAGGCATACGCCACACCCGCTGCTCTCTTCCTGTTATGATGTTGGAAGGGGTAAGCAAAGGCAAGCCCTTCAGCCACAGACAGGTTGCTTTTGTTTCTCCGTGCCCAAACATCCATGGATGAATAATCTGGTCCGGTTTTCGCCAAACCGTAGACATGATTCCAACCGGGTTTTCGATGGCGATTCGTGGGCAGCTTGCGTTTGCAAATCTCATAAAAAACTCTATTGATTTCTGCTGCCTGCCATCCGCCCGTTTTTCTGCAAACCATTTTGCTCCACTGACGGCCAGGTCTGTACAGGGCGGGAATGCCAGTATCATATCCCACTGCATTTTAAGCAATTCCAGTGCGTCACACTGCAAATGCCATTCCGGACGCCCCCCGGAACACGGCTCTATATCACAGCTGTATGCTTCATGCCCCAGCGCGCGGAATGCTTTGCACACCTCCTGAGACTCTTCACAAGCCACCAGCACTCTCATAGCTTCGCCGCCTCTTGGTCTCCCAGAAGGGCCCTTTGCTCTAATTCTAGCATAACTTTCCCTTTCTCCTCAATATGGCCTTATATCTCCTCAGTGTGTCAAGCGGCATACCGCCCATCCTCCGGCAGATCTCCGCCTCTGTCATTCCGGCCCTAGTCAACAGCATCACCTTCCCGGAACAGGGGAGAAGCTGCGGCTCCAGGAGCACCCTCCGCATGCTTTCTGACAGGTCCAACATGGATTTTCATGCATGTCTTACCATCCCATCCAGAACATCCGATAGCATGTCAGCTGCCTCAAGGGTCCGCTCTTTCCGGTAGCGGTTTTGGGCGGCTTCGATATTTTTGCGGAGATCTGCGTTCCATTTGTACATGATTTTCTGGTAGTTCTCCGCATTTTTTCTGATGCTATATTTATAGATCATTGCACCTTTTTCTTTTTTCCCTTGTTCTTGGCTGACCCCACCATGAAAATATCGAAAATATAGAGCAGAAAGTCCTTGATACATTATCGAGTCAATAAAATCTAGGTCATCGGGCATTGGGTCTCCTCGCATAGCTGCCCGCTCGAATGGAAGTTCACTCACAGCGGCAATTCCTCCTCCTGGATCTCATAGCTGATAGATTCCCATCCATAATGTCTATCGCCGTCTACAGAAAAAATCCGTTTTGTTTTTTCGCTGTACATCAATTTGATCGCATCCTCTTTGACGGCATACTTACCAAACAAGCGATTCTTGGTAATTTGCAGTCTGCTGTTACAATCGTCTTCCTTAGACCTTTGGTATGACATAACCACATCGGCCTTGTTGGTGATATCCGCTGATCCGGCAACATCGTCATTGCTGAAATCATCTTTTGTTTTTCTGGGATGAGCCACGAGTATGATCACCACATCGAACTTTGCCGCGATTCGTTTGAGCTGACCAACAAAATTGCTTTGAGCCAAATTTAGCTGAGAGTTGTCTGACACAGTTTCCATGGCCGTCATCAGATTGTCGATGCAGATCATTCGGACTCCGTATTGCCGAATCACTTTTTCGATGGTTTCCGGCAATGACTCCATTTCTCCAATATCGTCCGGAATCCAACTATTGTCGTAAATATAAGCTCTTCCTCTGTACCAACTTGAGATCCTTTCCAGTGTTGATTTTGTGATGCTGTATTCGTAATCTCCATATAAATTCAGCCGAGATTGCACATTTGCTGTCCCAGCTAACTGATAGTCCAGCCAGCGTTTAAAGTGATAATCTGCCAACTCTCCAGAATAGATAAACACGCTTTCCCCCTGTTCAAGGGCTTCACACACAAGCTGACTCATAAATGTGGATTTTCCTTCTCCTCGCCGTCCGGTCAGCAATATCACCTGACTCATGACCAACCCACCAATGATCCGGTCAATTTCCGGGATATTGGTTTTTATCTTCTGGAGGCTGTTTAAATCTATACTTTCGACCGTAGACAGGTCCTTAACATTTTCAAGTCTTGGGACCTCTGCATTGTTGACCGCAGTTTTTATTGCTTCTCGGCCATATTTGCATAGAATATCGTTTGCATCCTTTTCCCCGAGATAGTCTTTTCTCCGAACAACTTTGATAGTTTGCGTCAATCGGGACCTTAGCGCATCAGCCAATGTGATTTTTCCATGCTCATTATCTCCAAAAACCACGATCTCTTGGAATTTGGTAATCCAGTCCCAACAGTTAGCCAGCCAGGTGAATCCCAGAGCGCCAGTAGGGACTGAGACCGCATTATCAAAACCACACTCTGCCACAGATAGGCTATCGATTTGTCCCTCTGTGATGATCAACCGATCAAATCCATTGCATTGTTTCATCCCGAACAAGATCGGCATTGCATCCGCTTCAGACCATTCCTTGTTTTTGTCGATCCCCTTTCGAAACTTCATGTTCCGGTATTTTACGAATTGAAGTGTACCAGCCTCATCATAAAACGGGAAAACCAGAATATTCTTATTATCCGTCCTGGTAGTCAATTCATAGCGTCTGCAAATCTCTGCACTGATTCCTCGTTGGGCCATATACTGGATCGCTCCATCCCGAACCACCACAGGTTTTTGCGGCAGCTTTCGATAAACCCGCTTTTCTCCAAGCCCTAAGTCATAATCAAAATCCCTGGCTAGCTCTACGAAATGCCCATGATAATCACAACTGACACGAAAGCATTTGAAAACTCCGCTTTTCAGGTTGATCGAAAATGTGTCTTTGTCTCTGCTGCCTCCACCATGACACTTTGGGCAGTAGTGGAAAAACAATTCGTCCCCATGTTCTCTGGTCTCAGCTCCAAGTGTTCTCGCAAACCCAATGGCATCATCCCGGCTAAATAGGTAACTCATTGATGCCTCCACCTTACGTACTGTTCAATCGTCCAGCCCTTTTCCTCGGCCAGCTTGTACCAGCCTTTCGGAAATCTGTGATTCTCTCCATCGAATTCGATCAGGCAGTCACCCTCTCCGATGGCGGGGACCCGCTCGCCCGTCAAGGGCGATGCGGTGGACGCGCCTATATATTTATTTTCTTTGTTTTCTTTATTATCTTTGTTTAGTTGTTGCCCTTTGATTGCCCCTCGTTTGCCCCCAGACTGCCTATTGGACTGCCTTTTGCTTGCCGTTGTGATTGCCCCGCTCTGGTATTTATCGTAGTTTTTTACTGTAATTACAGTGTATTGGTTGGTTGATTCGCATGCCACCTCGCCTGTCTGCTGTAAGTGCTTTAGGCTTGTCCGAATTTCCTTAATTGTCATATGAATTTCGCTGGAAAGTTTTGACAAACTCGTGACCCTCTGGCCAACATCGATTACACGGCCTCTCCATTCTTTTGGCATGTAGTTCACAGTAAGAAGAAGATGGAAAAAGAGAAGAGTTGTATTTTTGTCCCCGTACCATTCCCAATTTAGAATGGAGCGGTATAAAAGGACAAATCCACCATCATACATCTGCAAGGTCATCACCTGCCCTTGATACAATCACTTGGTAGCCGTTTTCCAGTTCTTTCGCGGCGTCTTTTCCTAGATTGCTTGTGATATAGATCTTGGCCAGTTCCGCCGGCTCCAGGCCGTTATAGAAGTCCTGGGGATTATGGGTGCAGGTGATCCTAAATTTCTTCTTCATCCGGCATGGCCTCCAATCGCTCTTTCAACTCTCGATACAGCACATCATGGATAACATATCCGCTGTTTTTTTCATTGCAAAATAGGATCTGGCAGTTGTAGCGGGATAGCCAAGCGAATATAGAGGCCGTCAACGCTGATGGATGTACATGTGCCCTGTAATGGCCGCTGTAAGCCTCGTCAAGGCCCCCGTTCTCCACAAGGAGTATAATCTTAGCCCCCGCCTCTTGAGCCCGCTTAAACTCGCGTACAAAGCGTTTGCGATCCTGGCAGTAGCAATGGGCAAGTTCTGTAAGATCCATTTTTCGCTCCACCGCTATTTTGTCTCTCAGGTCCAGCGCATCACATTTTACGGAGTAGTCCCCGAAAGAGAGGGCGACCCTCTCAATCGGGACTCCTACTTGTTCCATTCGCTTTCTGGCTCTTGGGGTGTCCTGTTCCCTTGTGTCCCAGAGAATAGTCATAGTGGAAAGAGCTTTTTTTACATTAAAATGATCCATCAGAACGGAAGTTCATCACTTACAGGAGCCGGGGCGGAGAAGTTTCCGCTGTCTGCCCCGCTTAATGCCTTCAGCGGTTTATCTTTTGGCATCTTAAACTTGCCCTGCCGGATGTCATCCACACTGGTCAGGGCACAGCATTCGGTGGTCCATCCAGTGTTTCCGTTCATCTCCCATTCCTTGTTTCGGAAAAGAACGCCAACAGTTTTGCCCTTAAATTTGGTTTCGTCCCAGTCCCAGTGATATCCGGGGTTACTGGCCTCAATAGACCAGATGGAGTTTCCAAAGGCACGCTTGGCCCAGTCGTCCTTCTCACTGCCATCATCCTTCGGGACATTCAGCCGGAAGGTTCCGCGCCATTTTTTATCTTCGCGGTCCTGGTCCTTATAGTCCTTTTTGAAGAAATCCGTGTATTCTCCTTCGACAATATCAAAGGAAATTTTGAGCACTAAGCCCCAATCATACCGGATTTCCTCACAATCCAAAATCTTTGCCACATAGCCGCCAGCAGGCAGCAGCTCACGGGCTCCAGCAGACTTCTTTGCTTCAAATCCATTAAAAGGTTTCATTTTTAATTTCCTCCGTTTTTTCTTCAATTTTTAAAGGGCACCAAAGCCCTCTATATCTGGTATCAAGCAGATATTCTCCAGTCCTCCGACACTGCTTTCTAGCGTATGTTTCCATCAAAGGACAGAGGTCACAACAGACACGGTCTTCCGGAAAATACAGGTCCACGACCACTTTGGTATAGCTGGCCACTCCATCATCTCTCTGTTTTGTCATCAAAAGTCTTCCAGTGCTTTGAGCACGGCCTCCATATCATTGTCGATCTCAAAGGTATCAAAGGCACCCATTGGACTTTTGGCCGTGCTGTTTTTGGCCTGAGTTTCAAAAACATAACGATCATCATCTGTCTTTTTTGCAAGCAGCACCGTACCGAACAGGCTTTCAGGGACTAATTTCTCCAGCTTCCGGCCATTCGTTTTAACTCTGGTAAAGCTGTATCCGAAGTCGTCACGGACCGTCTCACTGTGCATCACAAAGATAATTGTGAGATCATCCCTCTGCCGCCCGGCGGCCTCGATGCAATTCCAAACGAACTGGGTGAGGTCGATCCATTTACCAAATCCGTTTTCTTTCATCCCCTTGACTTCCTTGTCCACCATGCAGGTATTCAAGGTGTCAACTACAATGGTTTTTGTGCTTGCTTTCTTCTGACTGATATTGACGATTAGGCCCTCAATTTTTGGGATGTCACGGGTAAACGCAAAGTTTTTGTTTTCTTCGTTGTACTGGCTGCGCCACCCCTTCCAGGCCAGCCCTTTTCCATCACAATCAATGTAATATGTAGTTTTGGGGTCCAGCGTCCGCATTGCTGTGGTCTTTCCGCTCCCGGACTCACCCATAACACAAATCAGGCGGCTCATACCATGACCTCCTGCGGGATGTTTGCTACAGGATTTCCGTCTTCTCCCATTGAGATAAATCCAGACCTTCCATCCAGCAGCCGTACATGTACAGTTCCATTGACAGCTCGAATTTCCTCAAACGGTCCCATGTTTTCAACTGCCCAGGCAAGCAGCTTTGTTATGCGGTCCATATTGCTCTCTTTCCTCACTTTCCTCTTCCCAGCACTCTTGGCACAGTTCGCCGGGCATAACTGCAAACTCTTCATAAATCTCGCCACCGCATCTTGCGCATATGGCGACAGGACTGCTCTGTTGGATGTCCCTCAGTGGATATAAAAGGACCTTCATCTCATGACCCAAAATGCAAATGCCATCCCGCCCCAGAAGGTCAGGCAGAGCATTGCGCCGATTCCAATCATCCACCGGATCTCTCGGGCCCTCTGGCGGCGTTCTTCTCGTGTTCTCATTTCTTCTTTCTCCTATCCCATATGTCCCAAATTATCAGCGCCATTGCCACGATGATACAGGCGTATGCGCCCACGAGCATCCAGTCACGCAAGCTGCTTCCCTCCCAACGTCATCAAATAAAACCACTGCTCCTGAGTGAGACGAACCTCCTGCTCGTCCAGGATCTTTGCAATAGAGCCTTCGCCGCATCCGATTTCATGGGCAAGGCCCCTTTGTGAGAGCCGGTGCCGCTCCATAGCTCGCTGGGTGATGCGGCGGATGGTCTCATTCGGCGTCATCGTTACGCCTCCCCATATACCGGATCAGCTCATCAAACGTCATGCCATAGGCCGCCCGGTTCAAGCGGTCCATCAGAAGCTTAGTGTTGCTGGCCTGACGCTCAAGGTCTTTTATTGTACTTTTCTCATCCATATTCTTTCTCCTTCCTCTTGACAGGCTCGAAAGAACATGGTACATTCGTTCTATCAAGCCTGACTGCCGCTTTCAATCAGGTTTGCTAGCCTCGGTCGGCGGTGGTGCGCTGGCCGGGGCGCTTTTATTTACAGGAGATTTGGCAACCGGTTGGCCTCTCTCTGAGCGAAGTTGTAAGCTAGCAAAATCTGGACAGCGTATTTTCTAGCTCCAGATGTCCTATCCACTTGTGCATCTCTTACGATATCATTCGGATTTTTCTTTGACAGTTTCTCAATTAGGATATCCTCTTTAAACTGCCCTTTGTATGTCCTCATGAACAGTCCAAGTCCGCGAAGAATTTGTGCCTGTGCGCCCGCTGGTTCTCCATTCCAAGACTGTTTGATTACTCGAATGTAACACCCATAAAGATCATTGTCGTTAAAAGAAAGGAACTCGTTCCAAAGTGTACTGACCGCTATAACCGCGTTTTTTGCCTTATTCCCTGTCCACGATATTTCAAGGCCGTTCTTTTCCGTAATTCGTTGAAAATCCATGGACTTCTGATCTCCGTAATTCCCTAAAACACGAATTTTATCGGTTAATGTAACACGGCTTGTTGTACCTCTTTGATTGATGAACATATTAGCTGCGTCCATCTTTGTCATTCCGTTATAGACCCGACACTTTACGCAGAGGTCACGACCAGCGTTTCTGGCCTTTAAGACCTTCATAGTCATCTGGCCGTCAAAGCAGTAATACTTTCCATCAATTAGCGCAACGCTGATAGGCTGGATGAGATTCGGGTCGAATGTCCGCATGATCTTGTTGAACTGTGCCCGTCTCCGGTTTACATCTCTTTGACCGAGGTCATCAATCAGAATGTCCTTTGTGTTAAGGTCTAAAAGCTGGACTTCAATTTTCTGTGCCATTCTCGCTCACCATCCTTATCATGTTTTTGTATTTTTCGATGACCTCAATGCCCCTGTCCAGTTCCTTCATAGCAGCGTCACGCCCAGACGGAATATCAAGCATTTCCCGATGGACAAGAACCATATGCTGTTTCAAAGAAGCATCCAGGGCCTTGATAGCTGTATGGATAAGCTCCTGAAACTCCGCTACGGTAAATGGAGCAGGAGGGACTTCCGGCTCAACCTTTGGGATAGGGCGGAGGATCGCCTTCGCGGTGTCCGTGTCGCCCTTCTTGATAGCCTCCACGGCCTCGCGTTTCTTTTCCTCCGGGGCATTGCGGATTTCAGAGATAACAGACTTGGGTGCTTTCACAGAACCGGATATGACGGCGTCTTTGATACCAGGAGAGATCTTTTCTGCTTCGTTAAGGCCGTCAACAAAGTTTTCAGCACGTTCAACCGTTCTTGTGCCAACCCCAAAATCGCGGGCAATAACATCTCTTGTCTTCTCCTTCCTCAAGTCGCCATTTTGACGACTTGAGGTGAATCTTCCGGTGTCGTCATGCTCCCGTGATGTATTCCCTCCATGAGTCATCTTCTGCGCCTTGTATGCCTCACCGATCAGTATGGTCTTTTGTTCATCAGTGATATTCCGACGCCCCAACTGGTTCCGGCACATCCAAACAATAGCCGCCCACTTATCAGGGAAGTCCATCTGCTTAACCTTGAATGGGATTTCCGGGTGTTTCTGGACGATTTTGTAACGGTGATGCCCATCAATGATGGTGTTGTGCCACACCACAAGCGGCTCTCGGACCTCCCCATCAGTGACGATATTTTCTTCCAGTTTGGAAAACTCGTCTGCTGACAAGGGTGGTATCTTATCCCGAAATTCGGGATCAACATTTAGCTGTCTCACATTTCCTCCTTGTATTCCTCCCGCCCTCGTGTTACAATACAAGGGACAGGATGATTTCACTGGTCATCGGTTCTTGCCCTCTCCCGTGTGCCACCACGGGCGGGGGCATCCTTATACCATCCCACGGCTCTGTACGATTGCCTTAGCCACAAGATCTGTTTCATAGCCTCGCTTTCTTGCTCCAAGGCGGACGGCTGGAACATCGTGTTCTTGGGCCCATCGATCCCCGCTGGATGGCTTTGGATAATATCCCATCTCCCGAGCCACGTCTACAGGGGACATGATCCCGCCGTGTCTCTCATACAGTAGCCGACGCTTTTCAGCTATCTCTTTGCCCAGCGCACTTTCTGTTCGCTGGGTCTCTCTTCTTTGCATGGCTCCTCCTTTCTCGTGCCCCGCCCCGTCAGTGGCGGATTATTTTCCTTATTACTGGTATCGATTCCAATGGAGATATAGCCTCATACGCAATTAAAACAGACCTAACTTCGCAAATACTTATTCCAAAAGACGATACCCAATTTTCTTTTGTTGTTTTATCAACCGGAAATTTTAATTTGTCTCTGTCAGAGTATGTATTAAGTGCAATCAAAACATCCGGTAACATATCAAATGTTCGAATAGTAAATGCAATGAAACAGTTTTGTTGTGATGTTGCTGACTTGGATGATTCCGTAAACAAAAATCTGTCGGTTATAGAGATTCGAAAATAATATGGCTCAATGGCTCTCTTATGAAAAATGACCCAGCATATATTTTTGAATTTACGCCGATATCAGTTGAATCACCTGACAAATTCAGTTCTCTGCCAAAATCCTCGGACAGTGGTTCCAGCTGCTTTCCGAGGACTTCTTTTGCCTTCTCCGTCTTTCTCACCTCCCCCCTTATTCATCGTTCCGCTGGATGCCCAGCAGATAGTCAGTGGAACAGCGAAACAGTTTGGACATTTCCAGCAAGACATCCGAAGGAATTGGCGTATCCCCTCTGACATAAGAAAGATATGTTTTGGAGGAAATATGTAACTTTCCCGCGAGTTCCTCTTTTGTCATTTGAAGCCTTCCACGCTCTGCCTCAATATTGCATTTCAAATTCTCACCTCCAAAAAATCTAGAACCTAGAACTTACAACTTTATAATAATCTAGAATCTCGAATATGTCAAGAGTATTTCAGAAATATATTTCTAGTTTCTAGAATTTTTTTATTGACTTATAGAAAAAGACGATATATGATTGTGGTGTCAGATAGTAATACGGGAAAGAGGTCATCATGAATTTTTATATTAAAGAGGCAAGAGAGAAGGCCGGCTTTTCTCAAAAGGAACTTGCTGAAATTATTGGCGTTGCACCAAATACTTTTCACGGGTACGAGAGTGGAAAGCATGATCCAAAGTCTGACCTTCTTGTAAAGATTGCTCAGGCTTGTAATGTCTCGGTTGATTATCTACTCGGTGTGTCAAGCCAAACATATAGCGACACAAAAAAATCCTCCTCCGACATATCGGAGGAGGCACGTAAGATAGCCCGCAGCTATGATAAAATGCCGTCCCATGGAAAGGGCGCGGTGCGGGCCATATTAAATTATGAAGAGAAAGAACTGTCCCACTATACCCAGCAGAAGGATGATACAGGGAAAATCATCACTCTTCCAAAAGCTCAAAAAAACCGTGATGGATTTATCGAGATTAACGTCTATGATGAGCCTGCCGCAGCTGGCCTCGGGAACTATCTGGATGAGCCGGAATATAGGCTGGAGCAATATCCTGATTATGCGATACCCAAAGGAACGGACTTCGGGGTGCGTATCCAGGGGAACAGCATGGAACCTCGTATCCACGATGGCGGGACGGTTTTTGTCCGGGCCATGCCAGCTATCGACTCTGGGAAAATCGGTGTTTTCGTGTTGGACGGAAAAGTCTACTGCAAGAAGCTGAAAATAGATCACGAAAACGGACAGGTCCGTCTCGTTTCTCTAAATAAAGAATACCCTGACATTTTGGTCGGTGAATTTGCCTCCCTCAGAACTTTGGGCCGTGTTCTGGGACAGTGGACGCCGGGACAAGATAACGATGATATATTTGGGTGGTGAGTCAACTTTATGAACCATCTCACCCCCGAAAATATCACCTCATGGACCGTAGAGAGAATCAAGTCCCTGGACGATGACTCGTTCTGTTCTGAAGCTCGTGCGTTTCTGGTGTGCGCCCAGGCGCACCGGAAGGGAATGTCAGAGGAGGGGCTGCGGCATATCATCCAGCAGACCGAGCAGATCAACGAAGAGCTGGACAGGAGAGAGAAGAGGAGGAAGGGGTTGTTTGGGTTTTGGGGGAAATAAAAGCCCCGCCCGGGGTGGGCGGGGTGTGAAAACGAAAATCAAGATGCTAACTCTTCAATATATTTTTCTTTTTCAGTCCATAAAAGAGGTGTCCCTCCGTATATAGTAACTGCATTAATAAGTTCTTGACGGACAGTTCGTTCACTGTTATTCATAATGACGTATAGTTTTGCCCCTGGTTTTCGTAATTCTTTAATATCTCCCCATGAAAAAAGAATTGAGTCAATCTTATCACGTGACACATCATTAAGCGTTCTAACAAACCTCTCCGGACTTTTACGTGTTGCTGGGAGCGTGAATTCAAAATTATGAGATAACCCACTAGACCCGTGAAACTGTGCATTTGAAACATATGGTATATAATTCGTATCAAAAAACAGCTGAACGTCTTCAAAGAAAACATTTATGACTTGTGACCTAGACAAGAAGAACATGTCATTGACAGAAAGCATTGCCTGTATCAGCGCATGTTTTTTTTGTGGAAAGTTTATCTCTGTTGCTTTTGTGCAAATTTGTTCTCCGTCAATTTGGACGCCAAATCCATTCAAAATTGTCGATAAAACTAGCTTTCTCTTCGGAGACGACATTATATCGCATCCGCACATATCTAAATCGCTTATTGTATATCCTGCATCAGTCAAGAAATAACCATTGTCTTGCTTTTTTATATATAACTGCAAATGGTCATTGTGGCGATCCAAAAATGGTGTGGATATTTGTGTAAACTCACCGAGATCTGTTTTCAAAACGGTAGACTTAAAATTTTTCTTGAGCCACTTTAAATACAATTCTGTAAAATTGGCTTCCATTTTATATCACCGTCTCAATTTCTAACTTATTTGTATTCGACACACTAAAGTATTCCAAAAATTCGATAAGCGTTTCTATAAGATCATCTGTATTCTTAATTTCGGGTGGTACTGCGATTGCAAATCTATCTCCAAAACCTTCTCTATATATATGCAAATGTGTCCTTGGAAGAATAGATCCATCCGGATTGGTGTGCTCCGGTCCATCAATATCAAGGCGCAATAATGTTACATCTTTTTGATAACGTCCTTGATAAGTACATTTTTTTAGAAAATTTATATATCCCTTTCTATTAACATCAACGATAAAAGAATATTTTCCATCGGATGATATCAAATCAATCTTTTTATGCTCTCCAGGACGTGGGAATGGAAATGTGCCAGACAAATCCTTTATTTCCTTTAAATACTCTATTAGGGAATTTGCCTCTTCTTGAGATAACATCTACAATCCCTCCCAATGGAGCTTCTATACCTTTTATTGTAGTATATCGTATGTATTTTGATTTGTAAACTATTTAACATAACAAAATCCCCACCCGGCGCTACCAACACCGGGCAGGGAAGGGGGGCAGAAGCTATGGTCGGCAATCTGCCCTTCTATTTTATCAGAATAGGAGGCGTTGTCAATGGGCGAATATATCAGAAAGACCGCCCGGTACAATGGAAAGAAGTACGAGGCAACAGGGAAAACAGAGCTTGAAGCCATGACCAAGCTGGCGGAAAAGCTGGCAGCAGCCAAACGCGGGGAAGAAGCCATTGGTGGTTCGATGACTGTAACTGCATGGTATAAGCAGTGGAAAGCGACCTACAAGGACCCAAAAGGGCTGACCAAGAAATCCCTTGGTATGTACGATGAAAAGTTCAACGGATATATCAAGCCTGCCATCGGCTCCATGAAGCTCAAGGATGTGAAGGACGTACACCTCCAGCGTATTTTAAATGGGCAAGCGGGGAGATCCGCATCCCATGTAAAGAAGCTGCGAATGGTCATGCAGGAAATGTTTAAGAGGGCCCGACAGTCACGCCTTATTCCATATGATCCAGCTGAGCTCCTAGAGCTGCCCCATGTTCAGACGCACCAGCGGCGCTCTATAACAGAGGAAGAGCGAGCAGCTATTCTTGCTGTAGCTGAGCATCACCGAGCTGGACTGTGGGTTCTTACCCTACTCTATACCGGAATGCGTCCTGGGGAGACGGCAGCCCTTACTTGGGCTGATGTGGATTTTGTAAATAATGAGATCCATGTCCACGCAGCAAAAGAAAGCGGCTCTCAGGCTATCAAAGGTCCAAAGACGGATTCCGGCGTCCGGGACATACCGATCCATTCAGACCTTCTTTGGAGGCTTCAGAACGCCAAGAAAAATTCCTTCGCTCCTGTATTCCCAACCGGGGCTGGGAACTTTCAGAATGAGAACAGCCTGCGCCGCCTTTGGACTGGCTTCAAAAGAGAATTAGACTTATACTTAGGCGCAAAGACCGAGCGGAATCGAATCGTAGAATCTGTGGTAGCTCCAGATCTCACCCCATATTGTCTGCGTCACACTTTTTGCACCGATTTGCAAAAAGCTGGTGTCCCTCTCAATGTGGCAAAAGAGCTCATGGGACACTCTGACATTCAGATGACCGCCAATATTTACACCCACAGAGACAGCTCAACACTCCATAATGGTATCGCCTTATTGGATGGGACTAGATCAATAGGCGGTGGAAATGGTGGTGGAAATAGAGAAATGTCATAAAGAAATCTCTTAGAGCCACAAGGGTTATATGGTTTTATGATATACTGCTTCCGGTTCTGAATGTTGGGGGTTCGAGTCCCTTCGGCCGTACCAAAAAGAAAGACATGACCAAAAGGTAATGTCTTTCTTTTTGGGCTTCCCCGTCCGGGGGCGGCTTCACTCTGCCTTGACCTGCTGCGGTCTATTCGTTAAAATGGTTCTAGAAAATAGAAGAGGCATGTCGGAATATAAACTATTTTGTGAGGAGGCCTACGCAAGCCAATATAAGGTTTCTTCTGAGACAATAAATCGGATTGTAGCGCATACGCAAATAAACTCCCTTTTTCAACAAACTGTTGTGATCTAAGGGCGCGGTTTAGCGGCGAAAAGAAGCCCGTATTCAATCAGATTAGATGAAGGAGCAAATTGAATGAAGCCTAAAATGAGCTTTCGAGACTGGTGCATCCAAAATCACGCCTATCTGCTGCTCCATTTTTATCAGGAAGGGAACAACCCGTGCGCTCCTGAAGAAATCGGATTTTCCGCCGGAAAGCGTGTGAGGTTCCGCTGCCATGTCTGTGGGCTGTCATGGCAGCGCACGTTGAATCATGCCACAAGGCATCCGGTGGTCCAAACCTGTCCCTTCTGCGAACACCGAAAACCCAGCCCGTTTTACAATCTGGCGACGGAGTACCCGGAATT
>JABLTR010097560.1_pt1 | contig 29126 bp, 21 predicted proteins | sample 7160071 | NCBI WGS metagenome assembly JABLTR01 (sample SAMN14651230, study PRJNA627086) | human gut metagenome | isolation source: feces | host: Homo sapiens | reverse complement strand
GTTAAGTTGGTTGAACCGCCGCTTGCGGAACCGCATGAGCGGTGGTGTGAGAGGTCGGAAATTCCCCAATCAGAGGAATTTCCTCCTACTCGATTACTCTCTCGACAAAATGCCGTTCCTTTCAGCGCGAAAACAGGCAGTTCGCCAAAAAATTTACTTAAAGGCATTAGAAATCCGAAAATGCCGTCGTTCTTATTTTATAGAAAACCATCTTGAACAGGAGGTGAACCCGATGTACCTTGCGTCGTTGCTTGAAAACATAAAATATGGGATTTTGCCGTAAGAAACGGCGTTTCCGCCGTCCTTCGGTGACAAGGTAGGAAATGAGAAATAACACAGGAAAGATACAGGTGTTGAAATAGCAAAGACTGTCTTTGCGCAGACACACAGACACCTATATTTTTTTGACCTTCCCGGTCGACAGAATTCAAAACAATATCCGAGAAGCGCCAATAAAAGCACCGAAAAAACGGGAATTTTACTTGGCTTGACTTTTTGCGGCCTTTACGCCTTAAAACAGCGGCAATCCGGCAGCTCTGTCGGCTGCCGCAGCCCTCCGTATCAATCGTTTTTGAAACCAACCAAAAACGATTGAACGGAGGCACATAACCTTGAAAAAACAACCCAAAGCGGTTTATATCATAGAAAACGGCGGGTACACGGAATTGACCTATGAGGAATTCTGTCGCCGTGAGCAAATCTGCCCGTTATATGCGGACAAGCTGTTCCTGCCTCTCTACGGCAGGCTTATGGAGGTATCCAAAGAGGATTACGCAGAATTCTACCGAGCAAAGCGTCGACAGAAATATCTGGACGAACGCTCTGCGGACAACGGCGACTTCTCTTACGATATGCTGACCACCGATGAATTCAGCGGCGAGGACATCCTCATCGCCGAGCAGCCGGATGTATGCGACGCCGTAGTGGAAAGCATTATGACGGACAAGCTCAGGAAAGCCATCCTCAAGCTGACCGATTAGGAACAGCTCCTCATCTACCGCCATTATTACGCCGATATTTCAGGCACCGACCTTGCCGAAATTTACGGCGTATCACAACAGGCAATCAGCAAGCGGATCGCAAAAATCAGAGCAAAGCTCAAAAATCTTTTAGAAAATTAAAAAACTTGGTTGTAGCCCCCTCAACTTTTCGGCATGGAAAGTGAGGGGGCTTTCTCTATAGCCTCCGCCCGTTCTTTGAAAACCGAATAGTACAGCGCATCCTTTACCTTCCTTCTGCCGTCGGCGAAGCCGATAAGCCACACGACCTTTTGAGTCGGACGGTGCGGCGCATCCGCACCGAAGGCCATGAAAAGCAGAATGATGACATTATTGGCCTTACGGATATAAAAAGCGCATCAGAGTTTGTCAGCCAGAAAATAAAAGAGAGAATTGATCCCTTGCCAGAAATTTTTATGGAATTGCATAAGGTAGATGGGGATAAGGATATATTAACAGTAAAGGTCATGGAAGGAGAAGAGACGCCTTATTATTACAAGGGAGACGGAACTATGGAGGCTTTCGTCCGGATAGGGAATGAAACCGTTACTGCAAATGCGGCTGAATTAAAAAGACTTGTACTCAGGGGAAGAAATTCATCTTACGATTCACTTATTTCATCATATAATTTCAAGGACTATTCTTTCTCTAAATTACGGGAACGTTACTATGAATGGAATAGCAGTAGCATGGAGGAGAAAAATTTTGAATCGTTTGGTATTGTCGACGGTAATGGAAAATTGACAAATGCTGGAGCTCTTTTGGCTGATAACTGTCCAATTCGCCATTCAAGGCTATTTTGTACCAGATGGAATGGGCTGGATAAAAGTGGAGGGCGGATTGACGCTTTGGACAGTGCGGAGTTTACTGGAAGTCTGATTATACTTCTGAATGAAGGATTTAGCTTCGTAAAAAGGAATATGAAAACAGCGTGGAAAAAGACAGCTAACTCAAGGATTGAATTGCCGGACTATTGTGAGAGAAGTGTTTTTGAAAGTATTGTCAATGCCCTTATTCATCGAGATTACCTGATCAATGGAAGTGAAGTTCATATAGATATATTTGATGATCGGCTTGTAGTATATTCTCCGGGTGGAATGCCGGACGGTACGAAAATCCAGGAACGGAATATTGATACTGTTCCATCCACAAGGCGTAATCCGGTATTGGCAGATATATTTAGCCGACTGGGATATATGGAAAGACAGGGCAGTGGGTTGAATAAAATAAGAAATGCTTATCGGAGTGCAGAGAACTACACACCAGATAAGGAGCCGGTGTTCTATTCTGACCGGGTGGAGTTTACTGTTACATTGAAAAATCGGAATTTTTCAGCCTCAGAAAATGAAGCTAAAAGTGAGGCAAAAAATGAAGCTGAAAATTACAGACTGACAGAATTAGAAGAAAGGCTGTGTAACCTGCTTTTAGAGTATCCTGAACTGACGCAGTCGGAGATTAGAGAAAGATTGGATTTATCAAGAAGTAAGGTCCAAAGAATGATGAGGAAATTAACAGAAGATGGTATAATTATACGAGAAGGATCACGGAGAAAAGGATATTGGACGATCCATCTTTAATGAGATTGAAAATATTGTTTCAACAGAAAAGGAGCCGTGGAACTATTATAGTACTAAAACTTGTGGGTACTCAAAATACCCCTAAAAAACAGTATAATATGGATACGAGAATTGCAAAAAATCCGTCAGAAATACCACAATCGCACAATGACTTTGGGGAGTTTGAATAGCGGGTAGACTCCCGGAAATGCTGAAAAAATGGGCATTTCCGGGAGTCGATTTATGTCCGTCACTGTAAGTATTCGATAGATGATTTAACAGAACTTTCTTTCTCTGCTGTTCTGCTGAATAAAGTTTAATTCCCGATTTCCTGAATTTTCCCCTATTCTGCTTTTGATGCTGGTGTGTGATAAAAGAATCAAATTCGCCTATGCTATCATATTTTTCGCAGGGATAATTTTCACACTGAAAACAATATTCTACATTCCCATGCTGCAAGCAGCATAAAGAAAAAAGTAAATTATTCCGTTGGAAATTTTTTATCTCGGTTCTCCTCTGAAAGCGTATTTTTAATAATCGATTTGAGTTTATCTGAATGTTTTTGGCTTTTCTGCATCAGATCATGTAGGGCCTGGCAGTTAGCCCAGTGTTGTTCCCACATATCTTTACTTACAATTCCTTCAAAATCAAGCTTTATAGGAGCGTATCGCTGTTCATAATCTTCAAGACGTTTTATTCGCTGTGCTATATCTGGAATGTGTCGAGAAGATGGGGAAAGTGCGGCGTTACTTAGCATCCATGTTTTCCAGTGTTTATTCCCCTTACTTTGATTGCATTTGCCACAGGCAGGAACTAAATTATGGATTTCGGATATGTATCCAGTTGGCTTTTTATCTTTGATTAGGGGATAAAAATGATCCCATTCAGTATATGGATTTCCACAGTATGCGCAAACAATGTGGTCTTTATCCGTTCCCAAAGTTTCTAAGGCGGCTTCGATTTCTTGTTCTGTTGGTTCAATAACAGGAATGATTCCATTAACAAAGGCATTGGTAATGCTGGAAGTTCGTCCCGTGATTTTGACAGGTGTTCCGGAAACGCCTTTTTTGACGACAATCTACATATCTATCTGATTTTCACATTAAGACAGGTGCATTGAGATCATGTCCTGCTATGATCTCAATACACTTGCCCCATCCATTATGAACGTTTCCAGAAGATCCGACATGTATTGGCGGGATTCCTTTATGCCGCCTCTCAGCCATGTCAGGATGAGGTCTATACAGCCGGAAAATATAAACGAAAAGAAATATTCGTATTTCGTGCGATCGCTTACAGGGTACAGCTGTGACCAGGAGTCGAAACAGATGCCGTGAGCGATATTCTTGATCTTTCGGGAAAAAGACATATCTATCTGATTGTCCGCCAGGGAAAGGACCAGTCTGCTGTTTTTTGCCGCAAAGGCCAGCATACCGTCTATTCTGGGCAGCGGACTCTCTGTCAGTTCTTCCGGATGAAAGCCGTCGAATACGCTTCTGAATTCGTCAAAAAAGTCGTTTTCGATATCGTCGAGAAGGTCGTAGATATCGCTGTAATGCAGGTAAAATGTGCTGCGGCTGATATCCGCGAGATCGGCAAGCTCCTTAACTGAAATCGATTCTATGATGCGTCCCGTTGAAAGCAGAGTTATAAGGTTGTCCTTGAGCTCTTTTTTCGTTCGGATACTGCGCCTGTCTGATTTACTTGACATTTTATCCCTCCGTGTCGATAAATGAACAGATTGCTGCCTTTTGTGCATCGTAAAAGCGATGCACTCAATTATAATAGACAGATGTCAAGAAAAATGCAAGCATTTGTTTTGGAGGGTAGAATATGAGATTTGGCAAGGCATTGAAATCGAGATTTGAACTTATAAAGGAAACGCCGATACGCATACTGGCGATCGCGATAGCAGTTGTCGTTTCCCTTTGCTATGGGCTTGTTACGGTAGTGGCGTTCAGCAAAATCCCGGATTCGGTAAAGGATTTTCCCGTCGCTATCGTGAATGGCGACAAAGGAGCCGGGTTTGACGGCAAGCGAGTAAATTATGGGGATATGATAATAGAAGAGGTGGAGAAAAATGACAGCGTAAAGTGGGAGATATGCGACGAGGAGCAACTGGAAGAAGGTATAGAGAAGACTGATTATTATCTGGCGTTCGTGATACCGGATGATTTCAGCGAAAAGGTCCTGAGCGCCAGGACGGGAAAGCCGGAGACAGCGGAGATACAGTATCTGTCGAATATGAGGAAAAATTTCATCGCTTCACAGCTTACCAGAAGCGTACGCTCGGAGTTTGAAAAGCTGGTAGCACAGAAGATATCGCAGGAATATGCGACAGGCGCGTTTGCGGCGATAGGAGATGCAGGTGATGGCCTTGAGAAAGCGGCTGATGGAAGCAGGAAGATAAAGGATGGTCTGCTCGTGCTGAAAGAAGGCGCAGAGGCCCTGGATGACGGCGCATCGGATCTTGAGCATGGCGCGGCGGAGTTGAGATCGGGTGCCGGTGAACTCGCTTCCGGATTGTCAGTATTGAATAAAGCTACGGCGCAGCTGGAGCTTAGTGAGATATCTTTCGATCAAGATCAGAAGCAACAGGTCTATGACACTGCAGCAAATTCACAGATGGTATCGGCTGCAGCAGATCAGATATCGCAGGGAGTGGCATCTGCTGTCAGCTCGAATGTAAAGGCAAAGATGACATCGCAGGGAGTAAAGTCAGCATTGACGTCGCAGATATTGTCCGGCCTCGAAGGCGGATATGAGGAGCTTTTATCGAACCTCACTCAGGAGCAGAAGACGCAGCTCGTGGGAACGATAGTTTCTGCATCGCTGGAGGGGGCGGCATCCGGCGTATCGGAGGAAGACATCTTAGAAGGGATAAGCGAGCCTGTTGCATCGGGTCTGAAAGCGACTGCCGGGCAATCCGCCGTTTCTGGCGCGCAGGGAGCCATACAGCAAGTGAACACGGCCATCTCGGCATCATCAGAGGATATGTCACGCCTCAAATCGTCGGTGTCGCAGTTGTCGAATGGTGCGAATAGTCTTTCGGAAGGGGCTCGCCAGCTCCATGAAGGCACCGGACAGCTTGCCGGCGGAACCTCATCTTTGCGCAGCGGGATACCACAGCTTGCAGAGGGAAGCGGAACGCTGACTGCGGCATTGGAGAAAGGCGGGACGAAGATAAAGACTGAACTGGTCAATTCCGACAGCGAGATGGGAAAGTTCATATCAGATCCATTGGATGTGCCGGAACATATATACGGTGAGCTTACGAGGTATTCGGAAGGATTCCTTCCACTGTTCATGTCACTCGGTATCTGGATAGGGTCTCTGGTGCTGCTGTTCATAATTCCCATCAGAAGAAAAAGCGATGTGCAGCTCAATTCGCCGGAGATAGTATTTTCCGGATATGTGACGATGGCACTGTTCAGCATACTGGAAGCTGTATTGATAGTTACAGGGATCCTCGTCATAGGTATAGAGCCGGCGAGCGTTCCGCAGATGTATTTTTTCGCAGTCGTTATGGCACTGTCTTTCTCCGCTGTGTTGCAGTGCTTCAATCTCGCGTTTGGGATAGGAGGAAATATCGTCGGTGTACTGGTGACGATATTCATGATACCCGCCTGTGGCGGCAGTTTCCCGGCAGACCTTATGCCGGAATTTTTCTCGAAGATCAGTGCCTTTCTCCCGATGACCTATAGCATAGACGGCATCAGGGAAGCTCTCAGCGTGGGAAATCTGCCGACGCTTTTGGGGGATTGTGCATACCTGTGCATTTTCATGGTCGTCTTCATATGTCTGTCATTGATCATATGTAAGCCGTGCACAAGACGGGTGGAGCATATAACAGAGCAGATAAGCAGAAGGTAGAGACAGCACGCAGGACGAGGAATGAGGAAATGTACCGGCATAGATGTTAAAAATTCTTAAATCATCAATTGCCGGATATGTTAAAATATCGTTGAGTCTGAGCGATATTGATGAAAGACTTTTGAAGCAGATCGCGGAGATGGCGGGATAGTGTATTGTGCTGCTTTTGCAGGCACAGGACATATGCGATGAAGTCTTTGGATCATTTGATAAAGAGAGGAAACGATGGACAGGAACTTTCAACGTATGCGGGAAGGTTTTAATACAGCCTTCATAGACGGGAGCACGAGCTCCGATGCCGGGTTCAGGCCACAGTTCATTTCCAATGATTACAGGCGTGGGAAAAAGGTGGTCGCCGCCATTGAGAAAGAGCTGAAGCGGTGCGATGAGTTTTTTATCAGTGCAGCCTTCATTACGAGGGGCGGGATCACACCGCTTTTGCAGACGCTGAAGGAACTGGAATCACGGGGTGTGAAAGGGAAAGTTCTTACGACGGATTATCTTGCGTTCAGTGAGCCGGGAGCATTGAGGAAGCTCAATACTTTGAGGAATGTAGAAGTGAAGATGTGTTTCACCGCAGGACGTGCCGCGGGATTTCATACGAAGGGATACGTGTTCCGACAGGGTCAGATATACAGGATGATCGTTGGAAGCGCCAATATGACTATGAAGGCTCTTTCGGTAAACCGGGAATGGAACGCGAAGATGGTCTCTGCGGAGGATGGAGAGTTCCTGCGGGAGATGCAGAGCGAGTTCACGGAGCTGTGGGACTCTGCAGTACCCTTCGATCAGTGTGCGGAGGATTACGAGCGGTATTACAGGGAGGCTCGGGAAAAAGCGGAGCATAAGGTGCTGGCGCAGCCGGGGTCTCCCGAGCAGGTGATACAGCCGAGGCGCTCGATGCAACCGGCGTCTTCACTCGCTATCGAGGCGGGGCGGAGCTGGATCGACGAGGACTTTTGGAAACCGGCGGAGCACCAGGATCCGGCCGGGTCTCTGATCCCCAATCCCATGCAGCGGGCTTTTACGGAAAACCTCATGGATCTTGTTAGTCGCGGGGAAAGCAGAGCGCTGCTGATCTCAGCTACCGGCACGGGCAAGACTTATGCGTCGGCCTTCGCACTGCGGCAGATGGATCCCGGGAAAATACTGTTCCTCGTACACCGGGAGCAGATCGCGAGACAGGCGCGCGACGCGTATCAGAAGGTCTTCGGGAAAGGCAGATCATCGGGGATATTGTCGGGGAGCAGCCGGGAAAAGACCGTGGACATGGTTTTCGCCACGGTCCAGACCATGGGCAGAGATGATGTCCTGACGGGATTTGCCAGAGATGAATTCGATGTGATCGTCATCGACGAGGTTCACAGAGCGGGGGCAGGGACCCACAGGAAGATAATGGAATATTTCAGACCGAGGCTTTGTCTCGGGATGACAGCCAGCCCGGAACGGACCGACGGATTCGATATTTTCGGGATGTTCCATCACAACATAGCTTACGAGATCAGACTCAGGCAGGCCCTGGAGGAAGATCTGCTGTGCCCTTTCCACTATTTCGGGATCACCGAGCTGGAGATAGGCGGCGAGGTTTTTGACGATGAGACGGGGATCAGGAATTTCAGCAGGCTCGTCGCCGATGAGAGGGTGGATCGCATAATAGAAAAGGCCGGGTATTACGGCTGGAGCGGGGACAGGGTGAAAGGTCTGGTGTTCTGCAGCTCCCGGCAGGAAGCGGTGATCCTTTCGGAGAAGTTCAACCGCCGTGGCTTCAGGACTCTCGATCTGTCGGGAGAGGACAGCCAGGCGGTGAGGGCGGAAGCTGTGGAGCGGCTGGTGAGCGATGACAGAGGCGACCGGCTGGATTACCTGTTTACCGTGGATATTTTCAACGAGGGCGTGGACATCCCCGAGATCAATCAGATCATCATGCTGAGACCTACCCAGTCGCCTATTGTTTTCGTACAGCAGCTGGGGCGGGGGCTCAGGAAAAGCGAAGGCAAGGAATTTCTCGTCGTTCTCGACTTTATCGGAAATTACAGGAACAATTTTATGATACCGGTGGCGTTATCGGGAGACAGGAGTTACAACAAGGATGCCATCAGGCGATACGTCTCGTCGGGGACGCGGCTGATCCCCGGATGCTCCAGCATCCATTTCGATGAGATCGCCAGGGAGCGGGTGTATGAGTCCATCGATAGGGCGAAAACCGGCGACGCGCGGCTTCTGCGGGAGGCGTATGAGCTGCTGAAATACCGCGTCGGCCATGTACCGTCCCTGATGGAGTTCGATATTTACGGGACGGTGGATGCCGTCAGGATATTCGACAGCCCCGCCTTCGGCTCCTATTATACTTTTCTGCGAAAGTGCGACGGGGAAAATTACGACGTGGAGCTTTCTGGCGATGAAGTCGCAGCGCTGGAGTGTATCTCCAGGCGATTCGCCAGAGGAAAGCGGCCCCACGAGCTGGAAATGCTGGGGTGTCTCGCCGACGGCTTTGCGGATCCGATGGATGAGTTTGGCGTCAGGATGAGAAAGCGATTGGGAAGGGAGGTGTCGGAAGCGGAGCTGATTTCGACGGTGAATAACCTGACCTTTGACTTTTTTATGAAAAAGGAACGTGAAAAGCTGGGAAAACCTTTTATGAAAAAGAAGGCGCGGGCCCTGGCGGATGATCCGGCGGTCGCTTCCGGGGAAACGGGCGAGAGGGGCTTTGCTGCTTCCGTTTCCGATGACTTCGCGAAAATGCTGGAAAATCAGGACTTCAGGGAGATGGTAAAGGAGCTGGTGATGTTCGGGCTGTCGAGATTTGAGGAAAATTTCGCGCGGAGCTATCGTCAGACGAATTTCACCCTCTACGGAAAGTACACCTACGAGGATATATGCCGACTCCTCAACTGGGAAAAACAGCGAAACCCCATCAACGTGGGAGGATATTTCTACGAAAAGGAAACGAAGACGATGCCGGTTTTCATAAATTACCGACAGGACCAGAGGAACGCCATCTACGAGCATAGATTTTTGTCCAACAGAGAGCTGATCGCATTTTCAAAACATCCGAGGCAGGTCACTTCCTCCGATGCCGATCACATCTATAAGAGGACGGACGATGACCGGGACAATAAAATATACCTGTTCGTCAGGAGGAATAAGGACGACCGGGAGGCAAAGGAGTTCTATTTCATGGGTGAGATCAGAGCTGTCAGGGAACCGAAACCGGTCATACTGGAAAAGAGCGGCGATGAAGCCTTTGAGATCACATATCTGCTGGAGGATCCGGTGAGGGATGAGCTGTTTGAATATATCACGGGAGACGACGGTAGCCTTGGCGGCAGCTGATGGGCGAAACGCGGCAGGCGCAGGCCGGGCAATGATCGACGTGGAAAGAATGCGCTTCAGTGGCAGGAGGCGCCCGGCCGGGAGAGGGAAATTATACGTTTATTTTTGAAAATGAAATTAAGCGTATAAGAGAATTGCGTGAAGACCTTCTGGGGAAAGGGCGACAGCGTGATTTTTATACATTTATGGCTGATTTTCTCTGAAAGCGTATAAAGATTGGCTTGGGATTTTCAGAAACACCGGCGAGGTTTATACGTAAAATCGAAAAAACTCGTGGAAAGTGTATAAAAATTGGCTCTGGAAACAGAAATAATAGGTTCGCCAGAGCCAGACATTATACGTAAGAAATGATATAACAGTAAAAATGTATAAAACCAAAGGAAAATATTTGCAAATGTAGGGCAATGAAGCGAATCGCTAGATCAGCTCTGCAAGTTTAAGTTTATTTAGCTGCTTATTCAGCTGATTGTTTCCTGTCGGGAAGCTGGGAGATCACGAAGGCGGCGAACATGATGACGCATCCGGTGATTTCCCGGGCCGTCATGGTTTCACCGAGGAAGAGACCGCCGCATATTGCGGCGAAGACCGATTCCAGGCTCATGATTATCGCTGCCAGAGCAGGCGAAGTGTATTTCTGCCCTACGACCTGGAGGGTAAAGGCGACGCTCACTTCCAGGATGGCGACGTACAGTATAGGGACGGCGCAGTCGAGGATCGCCTGAAGCTCTATGGTTTCGGTAAAAAGCGCGGTGATGCCGGAGAGTATGCCTGCCAGCATGAACATCATGAAGGAAAGCCTCACCGCGTCGACTCTTTCCGTAAAATAGTCGATTATCAGTATCTGGAACGAGTAAGCTACGGCACAGCCCAATACGAGGCTGTCCCCCAGCTGCAGGGAAAAGCTCTCGGTGATGCAAAGCAGATAGAGACCTGTCGTCGCCATGGCGATGCCGATCCATGTCATCCTTCCTACTTTTTTCCTCATGAAGAGCAGGAAGAGCGGAACGATGACGATGCTCATGGAGGTGATGAACCCGGCCTTTCCTGCCGTCGTGTAGACCAGTCCCACCTGCTGGAGAGATCCGGCTACGAAATTGGAAACGCCTCCCAGCAAAGCGCCCAGCCATAGTGTCTTATCGGTGAAGGGTGTGATCTCTCTGGGCTCCGGGCGCCTTTTGTTGATCGCGCCGGAGATCCATATCACCGGCAGCAAGGCCAGAGCGCCGAGACAGAATCTGAAAATACCGAAGGTGAATGGGCCGATGTGATCCATGCCCATTTTCTGGAATATGAAGGCCGAGCCCCATATGAAGGCGGCCAGGAAGAGACAGAATTCCCCTTTGAATTTCACGGCAAAGGAATTACTCAATATATCACTTGCTCCTTTCCTTTTCACGGTTTGCTTTTCGTCATAGAGTATGCTTTAATTAAATTATAAAGGTCAGCCCCGGTACTTAGTCAACAGGTTTTTTCTGATTCTTTTAAAAATGTAAAAATGAGGGGCGGTTATATTGCTGCGGCGATGAGGCCGCACGGGAGGATAATATGGATCACATCGAAATTTCAAAAGAATTGTCAGCTTTTATAGAGGAAAGTCCCAGTATGTTCCACACGGTAGAGGCTGTAAGGAAGCGGCTGGATGCTGCCGGATTCAGATATCTGCCGGAGACAGAACAGTGGGATATAGAGGAAGGGGACAGATGTTATACCGTCAGGAACGGTTCCAGTATCATTGCCTTCAGAGCAGGCAGATCAGCTTCCGGAGAAAATTACAGTTTCCGCATATGCGCTTCTCACAGCGATTCGCCGTCTTACAAGGTGAAAGCAGTGCCGGAGCTTGAAGGGCCGGGAGAATATCTCAGACTTAATGTGGAGGGATACGGCGGGATGATAGACAGCTCATGGTTCGACAGACCATTGAGTGTAGCGGGGAGGATCCTGGTGAGAGACTGCACGCGGCCACACCGGATCTCGACGAAGCTGGTCTATATTGATAAGGACATCCTTATCATCCCCAATGTGGCTATCCATTTCAACAGGGAGATAAATACAGGGTATAAGTACAACAGACAGATAGACCTCTGTCCGCTTTTTTCAGCGGGAGCATTGAAAAAGGGAGCTTTCGATGAAATGATAGCAGAATGGCTGGATATCGACAGCGAGGATATCCTGGGAAAGGATCTGTTCCTGGTGAACAGGCAGAAGCCATCATTGTGGGGTCATGACGGCGAGTTCATTTCAGCGCCGAAGATGGATGATCTGCAGTGTGCCTTCGCATCATTGCGGGCGTTTATCGATGCTGAGAACGACAGCGGTATCAATGTTTACTGCTGCTTCGACAATGAGGAGGTGGGCTCCAACACGAAGCAGGGGGCGATGTCCACCTTCCTGCGGGATGTGCTGATGCGTATAAACGAGAGATTGGGGAAGACAGGGGAGGAATATCGGCGAGCTGTCGCCGGTTCTTTTCTGGTCAGCTGTGACAATGCTCATGCCGTTCATCCCAACCATCCGGGAAAGACAGATGATGTGAACAGGGCATTTATGAATAAAGGGATCGTTATAAAGGAAAGCGCCAATCAGAAATATACGACGGATGCTTTCAGCAGAGCGGTCTTCGAAGAGCTCTGCCGCGAAGCGGATATCCCTGTCCAGACTTTTGCCAACCGGAGCGACAGCGCAGGCGGTTCGACGCTTGGTAATATTTCCAATATGCAAGTGAGCCTCCATTCTGTCGACATAGGTCTGGCTCAGCTGGCGATGCATTCCAGCTACGAGACAGCCGGTTCGATGGATACCGGATATGCTATTGAAGGGTTGAAAAAGTTCTATGAGACGGACATACTGATAGAAGGAATGGAAGCAGAGCTGGGGCGATGACAGATAGCCGGTAAGGCGATACCGTTACCGGGACGCTTCAGGCAACGCCTCAAATGTGAAGGGACTGTGGTTTAAACTACACAGTCCTTTTATATTGTTGATGATTTGGCGAAGAAATGTTTATGAAAAGATTAAGAACCCGACAACGCGTTAATAGAATAAAGAGGCAGAGTGAAGATGGGAAGGCGCGGAAAAATATCCCGCGCAGCATTTTTTCAACGCAGGGGATATCTCTCAGAGGTATTTCCCCGTTTTTGGAGAAAGTCAGGATTTTAGCGAAGGCTGCTGCCGGAAGAGGATAGGCGGAGCCGGCTTTGTTATCAAGGAGGGAATGATGTGATAGAGGTGAAAAATCTGACGAAGAGATACGGCAAACATACGGCCGTGGATGGGTTGAGCTTTTCCATAGACAAGGGAAAGATATACGGCTTCCTAGGGCCTAATGGCGCGGGAAAGAGCACCACCATGAATATCATACCGTGATACTCAGCTCTCACATCCTGGCGGAGGTACGGGAGCTCTGCGATTACATCTTGATAATCGCGGGCGGGAAGCTGGTAGCAGAGGACACTCCCGAGAATCTGGAGAATCTCTTCAATGAAGAGGAAAAGATCGTAATGGAAGTAAAGGGAGAAGCAGATGACATAAGGAGGATATTGGGGCAGATATCGGGAAGCGGAGAATACAAGCTGGTCAGAAGAGAGGAAGGGATATTCGCGGCGGAGGTGACGCCGGAAGGAGGCAGAGACATAAGGGAAGATATCTTCTTCGCATTTGCGGAGGCCGGCCTGCCTGTGATTTCACTGGCGGAAAAGAAGAATACGCTGGAGGAGATCTATCTGAAGCTGACACAGGGAGGAGGTGTTTCCGGTGAAAGCCATATTTAAAAAGGAGCTGCGCTCATTTTTCCTTTCCATGACAGGATACGCCCTGATAGCATTTTTGATAACATTTGTCGGAATATATTTTATGATATACAACATCGGGTATGGGTATCCGTACTTTGCTTATACGCTATCGGGGGTGATGTTGATATTGCTGGTACTGGTGCCGGTCATCACCATGCGTTCCTTTGCTGAGGAAAAGAAAAACAGGACGGATCAGCTGCCGCTCGACCAGAGCACTGTAACCAACGCCCTCGACAGCTATTCGGACTTGAGCGGGACGAGAAAGCTGAAAAAGGCGGATGTCGATGAAGAATATGGTCTGGATTCTCCGGCATACACCATAGCTATGGAAGACAGCGAGGGCAATGTCACCGAGATAAATATAGGCGATATGACAGGAGATGAGTACTATATCACGGCGGATGGAGGCGAGACCGTGTATACGGCGGCCTCGACGATAACCAGTTATATGGTCTTCGATGTGAATTCTCTGGTCCAGTACGAGACATTCCCGACCATATACGAAACTATATTCGACAAGATAGTGGTGACGCAGGGAGGCGTTACACTGCTGGACTACGATGCGGAATCCGAGGAAGAAAGTGAGGACAGCGAGAACGATTCAGATTCGTCGGAAGATGAAAGCTCTGACGAGGAGAGCCTGACCGAGATCTATGCCGGGGAAGTCGGATCCATATATTTCGACGATTGTGTCGATTACAGGGCCGATGAAGACGAACTGGCTCAGTACGGCCTGGATGGATCATCGAGAAAAGAAGTGACTGTCACCTATGAGGATACTGCCGAAGACGAGACGGCGACAGTCACGTTCCATATGGGGAATGTTACTGAGGAGGACGACAGTACTTATGTCTACATCAGGCTGGCCGATTCCAATATGGTCTATAAGGTAAACGCCGACGATATGGAAAACCTGCTGGCACTGTAGGTATTTTTCTGGTCGATCGATCCGATGATCGAGACTGTTAACTTTCGGGTATACACTGAGTAACGAATCGAGTCTTCTGTGGAAGGCTCGATTTTTATATACTTTAAAATCGAGAAAGAAGGTTTTGACGGAGCATGAAAAAATATTCCGAGAAATACATATTCGAGAGCATGCCTGTACCAAGGGCCGTAGCTACGCTGGCGATACCGACAATGATCAGCCAGGGATTGCTCAATATCCCGCTGCTGATAGTAATGGATGTGTTCATCGGTCTCTACGGTATGATATGGACTCAGCTGGTAGTGGAGGTGATCATGTTGCCGGTATCCTTGGGCATGTATTTCCATACGTTGAAAGCGCTCAGGCAGCCGCAGGACGAAGGAACAGGAAGCAAATGAAGGGGGAAATAAAGAAAGAGGGGCATAAGCTCAAAAGCCGAAGATTCAGAGGCTTTTGGGCTTATATGTTTTTTGCGGCAGTGGAGCGCCGATAAAGTATTGGAATTTTTGCAAAATTTATGTTAACATAATTTAAGATATGTCGTCGGTGTAAATTGGAGGAGACAGATGCGCGGACAGTTGAAAGCGTTGAGAGATAAAATGAAGGAAAGGGGTATCGACACGTACATCGTGCCTACGACGGATTATCATGGCTCCGAGTATGTGAATGAATACTTCAAGTGCAGAGAATACGTTTCCGGTTTTACCGGTTCAGCAGGTACTCTGGTGATCCGGAAGGATTTCGCGGGGCTGTGGACGGATGGCCGGTACTTTCTCCAGGCGGCTCAGCAGCTGGACGGGACAGGTATAGAGCTGATGAAGATGGGAGCGCCGGGAGTTCCTTCGCTGGCTGATTATCTGAAAGATCAGCCCGAAGGCAGTGTTATCGGATTTGATGGAAGGGTCGTCAGCCGCAGCCTCGGAGAATGTCTGGAGGGGAAATTCGATATCGTATATGACAGAGACCTGGTGGGAGAGATATGGACTGATCGTCCGGAGATAGTCCCATCGGAGATATATGAGATCGGGCTGGATGTGACGGGAGAATCGTCAGCGTCGAAGCTGTCGCGGGTAAGGGAGAAGATGGGCGATGCAGATCATATGTTGGTGACCAGACTGGAGGATATCGCCTGGCTTTACAATCTGAGAGGCCGCGATATAGAGAACACACCGGTATTTTACGGATTTGCGCTGATTTCGAAGGAGCGGGACGTTCTTTATGTGATGGACGGCAGATATGTGGAAAAGGCGGGACGCTCCGGACAGGCGGGATGTTCCGGTCCGGGCCTGATAGTTCCCAGCTGCATCAGGGAATACGATAAAGTGTTTGACGATGTGAGCGCTCTCAGGGATTGCAGCGTCATCCTCGACGAGGAGTCGGTATCCTATTACATGGCCAGAGCCTTCGATGATTCCGTGGACAGGATATACCGAAAGAGTATCATCGAAGAGATGAGAGCCATAAAGAATGAAGGGGAGATAGCTGCCACCAGGAGGGCCCATATCAGAGACGGAGCCGCCGTCGTGAATACCATATACTGGCTGAAAAACAACGCGGGAAGCGGCAGTATCAGTGAGATGTCGCTGGCAGAATACCTGGGAGAGCAGAGACGGCAGCAGGGAGCATACGAACCCAGCTTCGATACCATCGCAGGCTATGAGGAGCATGGTGCCATCGTCCACTACTCGGCAACGGCGGAAACCGATGTCGCCCTGAAGGCGGAGGGCTTCCTGCTGATAGATTCGGGCGGTCAGTATGAAGACGGGACCACGGACATAACCAGGACTGTGGCGCTCGGACCGGTCGATACTCAGCGAAGGAGAGATTATACGGCGGTGCTGAAGGGGCACATAGCTTTGGCGACAGCCAGATTTACGGAAAAGGAGACAGGTGCTGATCTGGATGCCCTGGCCAGAGCGCCATTGAAAGAACTGGGGCTGGATTTCAACCATGGAACAGGTCATGGCGTGGGCCATATGCTGAGCGTCCACGAGGGACCTCACACCATAAGCCCGAGGGGAACATACTGCCATATCATGCCGGGGACCGTGACCAGCGATGAGCCGGGAGTATATCTGGAAGGGCAGTATGGGATACGCATCGAAAACGAGTTGCTTTGCGTGGAGGACGGCGGCGCGAGACATTTCGAGACCCTTACCTTCTGCCCTTATGAGCGGGAGGCGATAGAATCGTCGATGCTTACGGAAAATGAACGCAGGTACGTGAACAGTTATCACAGAAAGGTGTTGGAGACACTGGCGCCGCTGTTGGATGAGCCTGTGAAAAAATGGCTGGAGGAACAATGCGGAGAGCTTTAGGGAGGGAATGATGAAACAGTTTATCGATTTTACCGATAAGGTATGCCTCGTTACAGGGGCCGGGAGCGAAAACGGGATAGGGTTCAAGACTGCTGAGATCTTGGGACTTCTTGGCGGGCGGGTGATAATAGTATCCACCACGGAGAGGATCCTGGAGCGTGAGAGAGAATTGAAGAAACAGGGGATAAGGGTAAAGGGGAAAATAGCGGATCTGATGGATCGGAGCCAGGTGAAGAGCCTCATACAGGATATCATAGCAGTATATGGAAAGATAGACGTCCTGGTCAACAACGCCGGGATGATCCAGACAGGAGTGGCCGGTGAAGAAGAGGCCGATATCGAAGATGTGACAGATGAGAGCTGGGACAGGGATATAGAAAGGAACCTGGGTATCACCTTCAACGTGACGAGGGCGGTGATCGGCCATATGAAATCCGCCGGATATGGCCGGATCGTCAACACGTCGTCGGTCACCGGACCTGTAGTCAGTAATCCGGGCTCCGCTTCTTATTCTGCGGCCAAGGCTGCAATCGTAGGGATGAGCAAATCGGTAGCTATAGAAGCCGGGGGATATGGGGTCACGATAAACAATGTGCTTCCGGGATGGATACAGACGGCATCACAGCTTGAGGCGGAATATCAGGGCGGGCTCAATACGCCGATGAAGCGCAGCGGGACCGCGGAAGAGGTGGCCAGCATGATAGTCTTCCTTTGCTCGGAAAAAGCCTCCTACATCACAGGGCAGGAATTCATCGTCGATGGAGGCAATACTATACAGGAATACAAGGGAGCTCCTGAGTATTATTATTGATAGAGGAGGATGGATATGAGCGATGATAAAGGGGTACAGTCTGTAGAACGGGCGCTGGATATAATAGAGTCGGCAGCATCTCGGCAGGAAGGGAAGAGCCTCACGGAAATCTCCGCGGATACCGGACTTCATAAGAGCACGGCCTACAGGATAATAAATACTCTGGTCAGACGAGGGTTCCTCATGAGAGAGGATGATGGAAATTATAAGTTGGGCCACAAATTGATAGAGACTGCCAGCTATTACATAAACGAGTTAGAGCTTCAGACAGAGGCACGGCCGTACATCGCAGAGATAAGCGCTTTTCTGGGGATGGCGTCGTATTTGGGAGTGTTGGAAAGGGAAAACGTGGTATATCTGGAGAAGATAACAGGGCCGTTCGCTCCAAAGGCTTTTTCTCAGATCAGCACAAGAGTTCCGGCATATTGCTCGTCTCTGGGGAAATGTCTGCTGTCGGGTCTTTCCAAAGACAAGATCGAACGAACCATGGGGGAATGCAGTTTTATAAAATTCACGCCCAATACGATCTCCAGCATGGAAGAGCTCCACAAAGAGCTGATAAAAGTCCGCAGACAGGGATGGGCCATGGATGATGAGGAATACGAGCCGGGGCACAGATGTGTAGGCGCGCCTATATACGATTATAAAGGCGACATCATAGCAGCCATAAGTGTCGGCGGAGACAGACATGTGCTGACTGATCAGCGTATAGAGGAAGTAGCTCAGTATATGATGAGGAACGCTATGGAAATATCTGAAAAGCTGGGATATCAGGAATAATGATCTTCGGTGGGGATATAGCTATAGGGAAAAAGGCCGCGCGCCGACAGAGAAGTTTTTCTGTCGGCGCGCGGTCAGTAGATTTTTTGGTATATATCACATTCAGTCGATAATGTTCTTCAAAACGATGTTCTTGACTCTTGTCATCTCATTGAATGTACTCATCACGCCTTCGGTACCTATACCACTTTGCTTCCAGCCTCCGAACGGCATCTCGAATGCTCTGAAGAAGCTGGCTCCGTTGATAACGGCGCCGCCTGCCTCCATGGCTCTGGCGACCTTGAAGGCTCTCTTCTGGTTTGATGAGAATACACAGCTGGAGAGACCAAACTTGGAACTGTTGGCTATCTCGATAGCCTCCTCGTCGGTATCGAATCCGATGATAGGGACTACAGGTCCGAAGATCTCCATATCCTTGGCGACATCCGCCGTCTTAGGAACATCTACGATGACGGTAGGTTCGTAAAAGGCTCCGTTTCTCTTGCCGCCCAATATTATCTTACCGCCCTGTTCTACAGTCAGATCCACTTCCTTCTCTACTTTGATGGCAGCCTTTTCACTGATAAGGCATGCTATCTGGGTATCTTCATCTTTAGGATCGCCGTATTTCAACTGTTTTATCCTGTTGACAGCCTTTTCGGCGAACTCATCCTTCAGAGAATTATGGACGAGGAATCGTTTGCTTGCACAGCATACCTGTCCGGTATTGTACATCCTGCCCCATATCATCTCTTCCACTGCCAGGTCTACATCGCCGTCATCAAGCAGGATAAAGGCGTCGTTGCCGCCCAGTTCGAGGGCTGTATGAGTAAGGTTGCCGGCCGCTATCTTCGCAGTGTCGATACCTACTTCCGTGCTTCCTGTCAGCGTTACGAGATGTACTCTTGGGTCTGCCACAGCTGTACTTTTAACTGAGCCGGGGGCTGTCACGCACTGGATGACTCCGTCAGGAACGCCTGCTTCTACCAGCATTTCCGTCAGCTTCATCAGCGTCAGAGGATTGTCCGACGAAGGAAGCACAATGGCAGCGTTGCCCATCATGAGGGCAGGAGCGACTTTCTGGTCGAAGAGGTCGCAAGGGAAATTGAATGGTATGATGCAGGCGACTACGCCGATAGGTTCTCTGGTAACCAACTGCATATGCTTATCCTGACCTGCCTCAGTCCCCGGAGGGATTATGGAGCCATAGTAATGTTTCGCGTGTTCGATGAATCCTGAAAAGCCTATTTTGATGTTGCCTATTTCAGCACGAGCTTCTGTTATAGGTTTGCCGTTTTCAGCTGACAGAGTCTGAGCCAGATCTTCCTTATTGAGGTCGACGATGTCCAGAAATCTGTAGAGTATTTCCGCTTTTTGAGAAATAGGTACATCAGCCCAGATCTTCTGACCAGCGACGGCAGCTGTTACGGCATTTTCCACGTCCTCTGCCGTGGCCTTAGGAACGCTGTCTATCACTTCGCCTGTAGCAGGCGCGATCACGTCGAATGTAGCGCCGCTCATGCTGTCGGTCTTCTGTCCGTTTATTATCATTTTCATAGTAGTGTCCTCCTTTATAATGATTTCCTGATCGCCAATTATTTTCCGAAAGCTGTGAACGAGAGCATCAGCCCGCCACAGGTGTTATTACCGTCGTCTTCATAGCCGTATTCTCCGAAGGTGAATTCCATGATGAATGGGATATCGCCTGCATGCTGCTTCACCTGTTCATATACTTCGTTTATCCTTGCGTCGATGCCGGCTCTCCTGCCGCCGCAGTGCACTAAGTGAAGTCCGGCTATAGGTCCGTCTATTTTCTTCTTCAGCTCTTCAAGGGTCTTGCCTACTGCGGAGATCAGTTCGTCTACTGTAGCTTCCATCAATACTACCGCAGTGTTTACTGCCAGATTATTTCCGATGTTCATGGAGCCGTCGTCGTTGCCATTCATCGGGTGTCTTATGGCTGCCAGATCTCCCAGTCTGTCCTTTACAGCCAGAGGTTTGCAGATGGCGTAGGAGAGAAGGTTTCCTCCGGCGACATCTTCTGCGCTGGATCCTGTCCACTCCCTGTACTGTTGTATTGCCGGCTTGCCGTTGATTTCGACCAGAGTTCTGTCGCCGTCTATCTTGGTGATTATACCGGCTTTGTCAGTCTCGTTGTAAGCTCCTGTGAACTTATTGGCGAACGGTCTGTCAGTGTAGAAGAAGGCTACTGATACTCCGTCTGCCGTTACCATTTCGTCGGTATAGAGGAGCCATTGGCCTGTTATGGTATTGTCGGCGGCAGTACCTCCGAAGAATGGGACTCGGCCGATAACTTCGGTGATGCCTTTCAGATAATATTCCTCTTCTCCGGAAGGGGCCGACATATAAAAGTAGGCTGGAGCTTCGGTCTTCCCGGCAGCTTTCAGAGCCTTTTCGGCTACCTTGTGGCCGGTCTCCCTGGCAGTCCCTTCCTTAGGCATGCCGGCAACTCCCACAGTCAGTTCGTCGTCGGAGATTGCCATGATGCCGGCGAATCCGTCTTCGCTGGAGATGAAACCGTCCGGGGTCATGACACCTGTGAAGGATGTGTTGCCGATGAGCGGTACTCCCGGCAGCTCGGCTGAGATGGCATCTATGAATTCTTTCTGATCGTATTGAACTCCACTGTATACAAAGGCCATCTTCATGTTATCCAGGTCTTCTTTTACCTGTAACGCTACTTCTCTTCCTGCCGCTGCGGCGTTGGCGTTGGTGCTGTTTCCTGTTTTGATCGTTAACATTACTGATTCCCCCTTTTCATATTATTTTTACTCATGTTTCCAAAATGCATACTATCTTGTTGTCTGAATTAATGATAATTCTGAAAAGGAAGAAGTGCAAATGTTCTAATTTTGCATTATAAAAACGCGGTTCCGCATTGTGAAACCGCGTTTCATAGAATAAGCAACACATTTATTTGTAGGAATTTATCAGGAACATTGGTTTTATGGCGATGATCTCATCGTATTCTTCCTGCTCCACCTGAACGTCCCGGTTGAGGGCTTTCAAGTCGTCCTTCAGAACGTCCAGAGCATCGGAGGCGGCTGCGGCCCGGCCGTCGGCTAATATATCCTCCATCCTGCGGAGAACTGCCGGGTGGGCGTAGCGGGCGGGAAGAGGGAACCCGTGAAAATCCTCTATGTATTTTTCCATATCGTCTTCTGCTCTTTCAAGGGACTGCTGGATGCGCCGCTTGTTGTTCCTGGCTGTCGGCAGTACACTCATCCCGGAAAAGAAGAATATGGCTGCCAGTCCGAACAACAGGAAGTAAAGGCTGAATCCTCCGACACCGCCTGTAATGATGGAATATATGCCATACGCAGAGGCTGCCGCGCCCATGAGGGTGATGAACATGGCGACCCATCTGTAGGCGGGGCTGCTGTTATCATAAGCGCGTTTCCGCCTGGCTGCGGCGCTCAGATTCCTGAAGAGAGAAGGCTGTTTTTCCAGATAAAGAGCGCAGCGCTCGAGGAAGTCTATCTCCTGGCGGATGTCGTCAGGGACGGATCTCTTCAGTTTTTTTGCCCTGTGACGCTCCTTGTCAGCCAGCTTTTTCTCTGCTTCGGCGCTGTGGCGTTTTATATCCGGGTGCTCTTCCGCTATACGGCGGAGAAGGGAATCCACTTGCTCTTCACGTTTGAAGGCGGATTTGAACTGACGTCCTCCGTCATATTCCACTACCAGATAAGGTATCGATGCAAAAATACCTTTGCCTGTGAAGCCGCCCTTGCTCATGGCTACCCGTTTATATATCCGCTCTGCGGAGGAAAAGGGGACATAGTATTTCCTGTCCAGCCACAGTCCGCCCATGTAGAGCGCTTTTTCCCCGACACCGCAGGGTCCGTATCTGGCACAGTTTTTCCTGTCGTATCGAAGCTGGTCGTCCGGAAGGGCGGACAAACTCAGTTTTATCGGTTTGAAGATCATCATCCTGCTCCCTTCGCGCGGCTGTGTCAGCCGATGGTCGTCTTAGGCTTTTTCCTGATGGCGTAGATGAATATGCCCAGGAAGAATGCCGCTAATATTATACCCGCCGGATATGCTATGGTCGTGGAAAGGCCGAAGCATTCAGGCGCGCAGAACAGATATGTCATGGAAACGGCACTCATGAAAGTGGCCGGAACTGCTGTGAGCCAGTAATTCTTCCCGGTGCGGAAGAGATACATGCTGGCCGTCCAGAGAACTATCATGGCCAGTGTCTGATTGGTCCAGCTGAAATATCTCCATACTACGGTATAGTCCAGATGGCCGATGAGAGCGCCTGCAGCCAGGAGCGGTATGCACAGTATCAGTCTGTTCTTGTACTTGTCCTGGCTCATGCCGAACCAGTCGGCCAGAGTGAGACGGGCGCTTCTGAAGGCCGTATCCCCGGATGTTATCGGGCATACGATGACTCCTATCATAGCCAGAGCGATGCCGATGCCGCCCATGGTCTTGGAGCATACGTCGTAGATGGCCGCCGACTGACCTCCGGCCAACACTTCTGCGAGACCTGTGTTGAGTCCGCCGGTGACCTCGTAGAGAGCGCATCCGGCAGCCGCCCATATGAGGGCGATGACACCTTCGGCTGTCATGGCGCCGTAAAATACGAATCGGCCCTGACGTTCTGATTTCATGCAGCGGGCCATGAGAGGCGACTGTGTGGAGTGGAAGCCCGATATGGCTCCGCAGGCAACGGTTATGAACATGAAGCTCCATATAGGAGTCCCGTCAGGATGCATATTGGTGAAATTGTCCCATATCTCAGGGATGCCGTACTGCGAATTGACGAATATCCCCAATATCACGCCGACTGCCATTACGATGAGGCAGACGCCGAAGATGGGATATATCTTTCCGATGATCTTATCTATGGAGAGGAATGTGGCGATGAAATAGTAGGCCAGGACTATCCAGAGCCAGAATTCGGCATTTGCCAGAATACCGCCGATGCCGCCCTGAGCGAACAGCGTCACGATGAGTCCTGCAGGGCCGACGGCAAATACAGTGCCTACCATCACCAGCAGAACGACGCTGAATACGCGCATGAGATTCTTCATGAATTTTCCCAGATATATGCCGCATACTTCCGAGATGGAAGCGCCGTCGTTTCTCTCCGACAGCATGCCGGAGAAGTAGTCGTGGACGCCTCCGGCGAAGATGGTACCGAAAGTTATCCACAGGAACACGACCGGTCCCCATAAAGCTCCCTGCATGGCTCCGAAGATAGGCCCCAGTCCGGCGATATTGAGGAGCTGTACCAGGAACAGCTTCCACTGCGGCATGACCACATAATCGACGCCGTCGTTTATCTTTACAGCCGGTGTCTCCCTGTCGTCAGGCTCGAAGGTGTTTTCGGCGACCTTGCCGTAGACGAAATATCCGCCTATCAGAAGAATGAGGCAGATGATAAAACTGATCATAAAAATTCCCCCTCTGTCATTTCTAACTAGATATAAATTGCGTTTCGGGCATTCAGAGCCTTCGTACCGGGCAGGTATCCGCCGGTTGAGTGTCTGCCGGTCAAGCGTCTGCCGGTCAGACGCACAGGCGGCATCGGCGCGGTGGACGACAGCTCTCAAAACAATATTATACCGCAGGAGAGGGGGAATGTCTATTGTCGTGATAAATTGTCGGTTTTTGTGATAAATCGTCTGAATATGTTATCTTCAGCCTCCGGCTACGACTCGTCGCAGCGTCACCTTATCTCCGTCCTGGATGACGGTAGCTTCGTAATCAGCGGGGCGGATACGGACCTCATTTATCTTTACCATGGCGCGGCTCATCTTCTGTTCCTTCATCAGCTCCGCGACGTTGATGCCGTCGGCCAGTTCCGTCTCCTTCTGGTTCAGTATGACTTTCATCCTAACACCTCCTTATCAAAGTCCGATGTATTCGGCGTATACGGCTTTGGCTCTTTTCTCATCGCTTACATGCTTGATGATGGCCCTGCCGTTTTTGAAAAGCTTTATATCGATATTGCCGTCGCTGAAATCCAGGGTGTATTTAGTATATTTCACTGTACCCTGGGACGCCAGCTTCTCGGCATATTTTTCAAAATCCAGTTCCACTTCCTTCTTCGGTATCACCTGAACGGAATCCTTGCCGCACATGGTGGCTGTCTGAGAACCTACCTTGCCGTAAAAGGCGTAGCCCTGTCTGCCGCATACGGGGCAGTCGGGATCCTTGTCGACGGGAACCAGGTCAAAGTAGTTTTCCCATACATCAAAAGTCACCAGATCCTTTCTCACCGCGTCGGAATCGCTGAGTATCTTCAGAGCCTCCGCCGACTGGAGAGCCGCTACGATGGATGCTGCTGAATTGAGTATGCCGACTGTGGCGCAGGTGGGCTGTTCGCCTCCGGCGTCGTATTCGTCCCCCAGGAAGCACCTGAGACACGGCTCATCGTCGCCCGGCATTACGTTCATGGTCATGCCGGAGGAGGCCAGCGTGCCTCCGTATATCCACGGTTTCTTCAGGTGGTGACAGGCTTCGTTGAGAAGGAGGCGCACCTCCATGCTGTCGGTGGCGTCGATGACCAGATCCACATCTTCTATCAGGTTATCGATGGTGCCGCTGTTGACGTCGGAAATGACAGGGTCGATGACCACTTCGGAGTTCACTCCTCTGAGATACTGAGCCGCGGCGACAGCTCTCGGAGTTTCGTTTTTCGCTTCCTCTTCGGTGAAAAGCGTTTGCCTTTGGAGCTCTGCCATTTCGATGTAATCGCCGTCTATCAGTTTCAGATATCCGACGCCGGCTCTCGCCAGATTGTTGGCGACGGCTGCGCCGATGGAGCTCATCTCGATGATAGCTACCCGGCCTTTACTTATTTTTCCCTGGCCTTCTTTGCCGATCCCGGCAAAGATCTCCTGTCTGACATATCGTGAAACGTTATTGCTCATTAAAGTTCACCTCTGCTTATGATGCCGACTGCCTCTATGCAGGCGTCGATGTCGTCTTCGGTGGTGAAATATCCCGGACTGATGCGGACAGTGCCGCCGCTGTCCAGTGTACCTATCGTTCCATGGGCGTCCGGCGCGCAGTGGAGGCCGCTCCTGGTAGCTATGTCGAACACCTGATCCAGGTATATGGAAATATCCTGGGGTTCATATCCGTCGATAGTTATGGAGACTACCGGACCCCGTTCATGATCCAGCGGGCTGTAGATACGGATTCCTTCCAGAGACGAAAGACCGTCTATAAGCCTGTCTGTAAGGGCTTTGTCGCGGGCATGGATCTTGTCGATGCCGGTATCCATTATGAATTTTATCCCTGCGCCGAGTCCTGCTATACCGGGAACGTTCAGCGTCCCGCTTTCGTATCTGTCAGGCCTTTCCTCAGGCTGGTGGAGCATTTCCGATCGGCTGCCGGTACCGCCTTGCTTTATAGGACGGATATCCAGGCCCGGTTTTATGTAGAGGCCACCAGTTCCCTGAGGTCCGTAGAGGCACTTGTGTCCGGGAAAGGCAAGCATGTCTATGTTCATTTTCTGCACGTCTATTTTTATCGCGCCGGCTGACTGCGACGCGTCGACAAGGAACGGCACGCCTTTTTCTCTGCATATAGCTCCTATGGCGGCCACATCGTTGATAGTGCCTGTCACGTTGGACATGTGGGTGAAGACTGCCAGCTTAGTGTTTTCCTTTATGGCGGAAGCCACATCCGAAGGATCAACGCCGGTTTCCAGCGAAGCATTCACCTTCGTCACCTCCACTCCCGCATCCTTGAGATGTTCCAGAGGGCGGGCCACAGCGTTATGCTCCATGGAAGATGTGATGATATGGTCACCCTTAGATACCGACCCCTGTATGGCCAGGTTCAAAGCGTCGGTGGCATTGGAGCAGAATATCATCGATTCCGGATTCTCTGAATGGAAAAAACGGCTGCAGAGCAGTCTGGCCTCAGCGACGATATCTCCGGCCTTCAGAGAGATCTTGTGTCCGGAACGGCCAGGGTTGCCGGATGCGTTTCGAAGCGCGTCGTCTGCGGCGGAATATACAGTCTCCGGCTTCTGGCCGGAGGTAGCCGCGTAATCTAAGTAAATCATAAATCCCCTTCCTTTGTATTGCTACATTTAATATATTGTACCACATATGAAAAAATTTGAGTACGTGAATTTGCTCTGTTATAATAAAAAGCCAGGGAGGGCAGATATGAGATATGATTTTGACGAGATTATAGACAGGCGGGGAACCAATGCGGAGAACGTTGAGGGCTTCAGGTCATATATGTTTTCCGATGACCCCGATATGAAATTGCCTGTGGCTGACGATGAGCTGATAAGAATGTGGGTGGCCGACATGGATTTCGCGGTGGCTCCTGAAATACGCGAAGCCGTCAAGGCGCGGGTGGATCGGAAGATACTGGGCTATACCAGTGTTTTCGACAGCGGATATCACGACGCTTTTTCAGGCTGGTGCAAACAGCGGTATGGATGGGATTTTCCACAGGAACAGCTGGTTTTTTCTCAGGGAGTGGTCCCGGCTCTTTACGAGCTGACAGAGGACATGACGGGTCCGGGGGACAAGATATTGTTCCTGTCGCCCGCGTACGGGCCTTTCAAATACGCTTGCAGGAGGAGCGGAAGAGAGCCTGTGTTTTCTCCTCTCGTCGAGATGGAAGATGGATTCAAGGTGGATATGGAGGACTTTGAGGCCAAAGCTTCGGATCCGGATGTCAAGCTGGTGATATGGTGTAATCCTCACAATCCGACGGGCAGGGTCTGGACTGAGAAAGAGGCTCAGGCAGTGGCCGGGATAGTGGAAAGGAACAGGCTGTGGATCATTTCCGATGAGATACATTGCGACCTTACGAGAAAAGGTCAGCGGCATACCCCTATGGGAAAGGTGATGGCAGATTATGAGAAGCTGGTGACCTGCATGGCTGCCAGTAAGACCTTCAATCTGGCGGGAACTATGTTTTCCAATATAATAATACGGGATGAAGCTCTTCGGAAGACCTTCGTAAGGAACGATAAGCTGGGCGGGATGGTCAACCCTCTGTCACTGGAAGCCTGTAAAGCCGCTTATGAGAAGGGCGGATCGTGGCTTGAGGAGCTGAGAGGATATCTGGATGATAATTTCACTTTCGCTGTGGACTTCATAAGGGAAAACATGCCAGGTGCTGTCTGCCGCATTCCGCAGGCTACATATCTTCTGTGGGTGGATATGAGGGCGTGTCTTCCGGATATCGCGACAGCTTCAGCTGCATCCGGCGGAGCCGGACTTTCCCGATTCTTCGCGGAAAAGGCGGGAGTGCTGGTGGAAAGCGGCAACAGGCTGTTCGTGGACAATGCTGAGGGATTCATCAGAGTAAATCTGGCGGCTCCAAGAGCTGTGGTCAGGGAAGGTCTGAAGAGAATGGCCAAAGCCGTGGCGGAACATCAGAAAATATCAGCGCGATGATATTTATGCAGGAGGTGCAGCGGCAGCGCCGGACAAACCCGATACGATACGCAAAGCTGTTTCTTTCAGCTTGATAGAAGGAGGCGGCAAAGGTATAATGTTCACAGAAGAAGTCATTAGAAAGGTCAAACGGAGGAATGGATATGGATAACAACAAACGGCCTGAGACCATGGAGCGCATAACTACCCAGGCTCTGGCGGAGGCATTTATCGATGAAAAGGTAAAGGAAATAAAGGAACAGGTTGGAGACAAGAAGGTGCTGCTGGCTCTTTCCGGCGGAGTCGATTCGTCGGTGGTGGCAGCCCTGCTGATAAAAGCCATAGGGCAGCAGCTGGTATGCGTCCATGTAAACCATGGTCTGCTGAGAAAAGGTGAGCCGGAACAGGTGATCGAGGTCTTCAGGGATCAGATGAACGCTAATCTTGTCTATGTGGATGCGGTGGATCGTTTCCTGGAAAAGCTGGCAGGAGTGGAGGAACCGGAGAAGAAGAGGAAGATAATCGGAGCTGAGTTCATCCGTGTCTTCGAGGAAGAAGCACGTAAGCAGGAAGGAATAGAGTTCCTGGCGCAGGGGACCATATATCCCGATATACTGGAGAGCGACGGCGTGAAGGCTCACCACAATGTGGGCGGGCTCCCTGATGATATGCAGTTTGAGCTGGTGGAACCGGTGAAGCTGCTCTACAAAGACGAAGTGCGCGTGGTGGGCGAGGCTCTCGGATTGCCTGATAATATGGTGTATCGTCAGCCATTCCCCGGCCCCGGTCTGGGCGTAAGGTGTACAGGAGCCATAACACGCGACAGACTGGAAGCCGTAAGGGAGGCTGATGCCATCGTGAGAGAAGAGATAGAAAAGATGGAAAGCCTGCCTTGGCAGTATTTCGTAGCTATACCTGATGTCAAATCCACCGGTATCAAGGATGGAAAGAGGTACATGGGTTGGGCGGCTGTGATCAGAGCTATCAATACAGTGGATGCTGTGACGGCGGAATCCGTGGAGATACCATTCGATATGCTGCGCCGTATGCGTGATCGCATAATCGCCGAAGTTCCGGGGATCAACAGGGTGCTGTGGGATATTTCCGATAAACCGGTTGCTACTATCGAGTGGGAATAGCCTATAAATATAAAGAACCGTTGAAATTTCAACGGTTCTTATTTTCGTGGGATCAAGTTTGGAGCCAAGCTAGAAATATTTGCAAAATTCGTCATTAATTTTTATTATTATGAGACACATTATTTTTAGGATTTGATAGTAATTGCTTTCTGAAGCTTTTTCATCAATTGGATTGTTACCATGACAGTATTTATTTCGTAAATCTAAACCATTTGAGTACTTATGCATGTTTAGCAT
>JABLTR010053662.1_pt1 | contig 29230 bp, 21 predicted proteins | sample 7160071 | NCBI WGS metagenome assembly JABLTR01 (sample SAMN14651230, study PRJNA627086) | human gut metagenome | isolation source: feces | host: Homo sapiens | reverse complement strand
GGCCGCCGCCCCGGACTTCCGGCGCGCCCCCGCCCCCTCCCCGGAGTTCCGCAGCGGCGAGCGGCTCAAGCTGAAGGCCCAGGGCCGGGACGGCTTCTCCCTGAACCGGGAGACGGTGGACCTGCGGGGGGTGGAGCAGCTGTTGGACGGGGAGCAGACCGCCGCCCTGGCCCACTGCCTGATCTACGCCCAGCGCCACCTGCTGGATGGCCGGCGCACCCTCTCGGAGGTGGCGGCGGCCCTGGAGGAGCTGCTGGAGCGGAAGGGGCCAGAGGCCCTGTGCGAGGACCGCGCCGGCGTCCCCTTCCTGGCCCGGCCCAGGGTCCAGGAGATCTTCGCCTGCTTCGACCGGTACCGCGGTCTCAAATTATAAGGTACCTCTTATTTCGCCCCGCAAAACGGGGGTGTTGCAAATGCTGCAACACCCCCGTTTTTTTCATCCTGGCAGCTCCCGCATTTCGTCATCCTGACAGCCCCGTTTTGTCATCCTGGCAACTCCGTCTTGTCATCCTGGCAACTCCGTCTTGTCATCCTGAGCGCCAGCGAAGGATCTTCTCCCGGCATTTGTCCCAGGGAAGGGAAAAAGATGCTTCGCCCCGTGGGGCTCAGCATGACAGGATCACCCTGGTACGCGGCGGACCCTTCTCTGGTTTCTCCTCAGTAGCGCTCCCAGTGCACCTTCTCCGGATCCCAGCGGTCCTCCGGCTCCTTCTCCCGGGCCTTGTAGCCCAGGGCGATAACCGCGAAGGGCATGATGTGCTCCGGCAGCTGGAAATAGGCCCTCAGGGCGCCGGTGCGCGCCTTCCGGGGGTACATCCCCAGCCAGGTGGCCCCCAGCCCCTCCTCCTCAATCTGGAGCAGCATGGTCTGGGTGGCGGCGGCCAGGTCCTGCACCCACCAGTCCTCCGCCGGATCCACCCGCTGCAGGTTGGCCAGGGGGATGATCAGGGCGGCGGCCTTGGCCGCGCACATGGCGTACTCGCTCATCTCCGACACCGCCTGCCTGGCCTCCGGCCCGGTGACCACCAGGAACTCCCAGCAGCGGCTGTCCTTGGCGGTGGGGGACTGCATCCCCGCCCGGAGGATGCGCTCCAGCTTCTCCCGCTCCACCGGCCGGTCTTCAAACTTCCGGATGGAGCGCCGTTTCCAAATGCTGTCCATATGCTTCCCGTCCTTTTTTGTCTGAGTTTGGATGGTCCCGCCCGCCGGCGGGACAATTTTATTTTAGCCTCCCCTCCCCGGCGCTGTCAATCCACCGCCGGAACCCCAGGGCAAAAAAACAGCCGGGGCGTCCGTGTTCTCTGGCCGCCCCGGCTGTGAATGGAATTGCGGGCTATCAGCCCTTGCCGTCGTAGCGGATGACGGTGGTGTAGTCCCTGCCCCGCTGCTGAAGGGCCTGGTCGATCTCCCGTTTGAACTCCTGGCGGCGGCCCATCAGCTCATAGGGCACCTCCAGGTCAAAGACCAGCTTAGTCTGCTTCGCCCCCCGGACCAGCCGGAAGTCGTGCATGGCCAGCCGGGGCTCCACCTGATGGAGGATGTCCCGGAGCTCCCCCTCCATCTCGTTGCGCTCCGCGTCGTCCTGGACCACCGGGTCGTAGTGGATGACCAGGTGGACGTTGAGCTGTTCCAGGGCATCCTCCTCGATGTCGTCGATGATATCGTGGCAGACCAGGGGGTCCTCCTGGGCGCTGAGCTCCACATGGACCGAGGCGTAGCACTGGCCCGGCCCGTAGTCGTGGACCAGCAGGTCGTGGATGCCCAGCACCTTGTCGTGGGAGAGCACCAGCCGGCTGATGCGCTCCACCAGCGCCCCATCCGCCCGTTTCCCCAGCAGCGGAGAGATGGTCTCCCGGGCAATGCCGATCCCGGACCAGAGGATAAACAGGGCCACGGCCAGCCCCATAAAGCCATCCACGTTGACGTGAGCCAAATACTCCACCGCACAGCCCGCCAGCACTGCGGAGGAGGCGATCACGTCGTTGCGGCTGTCCACCGAGGTGGCTTTGAGGGTGGTGGAGCCGATCCGCCTGCCCAGTGCCCCGAAAAAGGCGGACATCCACACCTTGACGGCGATGGCCGCCGCCAGCATCCCGAACAGGGCGGCGGAAAACTCCACCGGGCTGGGGTGGAGGATTTTCTCCACCGAGGACCTGGCCAGCTCCGCCCCCACCAGCAGGATCAGGGCGGCCACCACCAGCCCGGAGAGGTACTCATAGCGGGCATGGCCGTAGGGGTGGTCCCGGTCGGCGGGCTGCTGGGCCATCCGGAACCCCAGCAGGGTCACCACCGAGGAGGAGGCGTCGGACAGGTTGTTCACTGCGTCAGCCAGAATCGAGAGCGATCCGGCCAGCAGCCCCACCACCAGCTTGCCCGCAAACAGCAGCAGGTTGCACACGATGCCCGTCACACCGGCCAGCTTGCCGATGGCGGAGTGAACCCGGGGAGACTCCGCATCCCGGTAATCCCGGACAAACATCCGCAAAAGAAATTCCGTCATAACAACAGTTCCTCCCCAAAAGGCTGCTCTGAATTACTCTATGGTGCCCCCACAGCGCCGGTGCATAACAAAGGCCCACGTTCCAGTAATGTCACTTACTGTCCCGTGGGCAATATCTCTTCCACTGTTACTGGCGTAACCCGGCTCCGAGCGGCGGCGCTCCGGCCTGATCAGTCTGTGCTGTATCCATTCTATGCAGCGCAAAGATTTTTTGCATTATAGCAAGCGCCGTTCTGTTTGTCAAGCCATGCCGCGCTCCCGCCCGATGGCACAGCCGCCCTGTCCGGAAATAGAATTGTCTCAATCGGCCGCCCCATCCTCCCGGCCCTCAGCCAGACGGCGCGGAAAACCGCAATGCTACAATGAGTTCAGGGCGCGCAAGCGCTCAATGCTACACCGGGAGGAATTTCAATGCAAGGAAAAATGGACGCATATATGCAGTTTCTGGAGCAGGAAGAGCGAAGCCTGGCAACCAGGAAGCAGTATCGCAGGGATATTCTGCACTTCTGCGCCTTTCTGGGGGAGGAACCGCCCAGCAAAGAGCGGGTCATCCAGTACAAGCAGGCGCTGCAGCAGCGCTATCAGCCCTCCAGCGTCAACGCCAAACTGGCCGCCGTCAACGGGTTTCTCTCCTTTCTGGAACTGCCCCAGCTGCGGGTCAAACAGCTAAAAATCCAGCGGAGCCCCTTTCTCCCCGGGTCGAAGGAGCTGAGCCGGGCGGAGTACGCCCAGCTGGTGAAAACAGCCCGGCTGGCTGGGGACGAACGGCTGGCCCTGCTGCTGCAAACCATCTGCAGCACCGGCATCCGGGTGTCAGAGCTGCCCTTTATCACCGCAGAGGCGGCCTTGGCCGGAGCGGCCTGCATCCACCTGAAGGGAAAACACCGCACCATTCTGCTGCCGGAGCAGCTCTGCCGGGCGCTGCAGGACTACCTGGCCCGCCGCGGGATCACCTCCGGCCCCATCTTTGTCACCCGCTCCGGCCGGCCGCTGGACCGGTCCTACGTGTGGAAGCGGATGAAACAGCTCTGCAGTCGGGCGGGCGTGGCGGAGTCAAAAGTATTTCCCCACAACCTGAGACACCTGTTTGCCAGCTGTTTTTACTCCGCCGACCGGGACATCGCCCACCTGGCGGACATCCTGGGCCACTCCAATATCAACACCACCCGGATCTATATCGCCACATCCGGATGCGAGCACCGCAGGCAGATTGAGGCCCTAAACTTAGTGCAGCCATAGTAACCGCATAACGTACATGATGCATCGCAGCTATTACATGACAGGCCGCCAAAACGCAAGCTTTGCCTGTAAGCCGATGGAGCCATTCCAACCGTTACGTTACCCCCCTGACACCACGCTGACTCAACCTATTCAGGCAATCTTATACTTGCCTGGCACCACTATCGCTCCTACTTGGGCATCCCCAGCCACCTCTCCCCCGGCGCCCCCGGATCACGTTCACCGATGTAAAAGGGCATCTGTTTTTCTACGAAGTGGCAAAGATAGCGGTGCTGCAGCCCACCGATCTGCCCCTTTTGCTGGAGGAGGGATGGGATCTCACGCTCTTCACCTGCACGGTGGGCAGCCGGGCCAAGGTCACAGTCCGCCGCGTCGAGGCGGATCCACCCCAGCTCTGATGCGCCGCTCCGATCTGTTCCCACGAGAAAACGGCATGGGTTGCCGCCCGACGGGCGGCTGCCCATGCCGTTGTTTATCTGATACCATTCCGGCGGCCGGGTTGGGCGCCGTATCCCTTCCCCCAGAGAAAAGTCTCCGGGCGGCCGCCCGGATTTTCCGGCAAGTGAATGCTCCCGCGGCGGGCACAGCCTTCGCCCCGGTCAGACCAGCTGCCCCGGCAGCCTCCGCTTCTCTTTGGGCGGGAAGCGCCGGTCAAAGGCCTCCGCAGCCGCCTCATCCACAAAATACCCTGCCGGGGTACGGTACACGCCGGTGACGCCCTCCAGGAACCCCGGGCGCAATTCCCGGAGCAGGAAGTAGGGGTTGTCCTGCCCCTGGGCCTCCTCCCGGTCCCGAATGCCCCGGCTGCCCGCGGGCACAAAGCCGGACCCGCCATAGACCGCGATATTTCCCTCAATGCACAGGGCGCCTGCCCCCAGCGCCCGGGCGCGCTCCATGGAGCGGTCCATCAGATACCTGCCATAACCCCGGCGCTGAACGTCCGGGTGAATGCTGATCGGGCCAAAGGTCATCACCGGAATGGTGCGCCCATCGTCCGCCTGAATTGTGGCACGGGCATACATGATGTGGCCGATCAGCCTCCTGTCCCGCTCCAAAACCAGGTCCAGCTCAGGCACAAAATCCGGGTTGTCCCGGAAGGTGTGGAGCACATAGTGCTCATTGCAGCCCGGACGGTAAACATTCCAAAAGGCCTCCCGGGTCAGATATTCCACCGCCTCATACTCCGACGGGGTCTCCCGGCGGATGACCAGGCTGCCGGCACCCTCCAACGCTGAAGTCATTCAGGCCGTCTCCTCTCAAGCTTGATATTCCGTTTCCTCCAGCCCGTCATTTCCGGAAGGCCATGCCCTTTTACCAGGCCTTCGGCCTCCAAATCCCGGCAGAGGAACGCCGTCATCATAACATCTTTTCCACTCTCTGACAAGCCGGCCCGCGCCGGCGCCCGTGGGCGCCTCCTCACAGCAAACTCCGCCCCGCTTCACCGGCGGCAGCCCCGGCGCAAACCCATCTCAAATTTGCATAGGGGCATGCAGTTTTCGAGGGGGTCGAATGCCCGCCTCCTTTGGTATAATAAACGCAAAGATACCGTCTGTTGTATGCTGAAGAGAAGAAAGCGGGGATAGGGATGGAAAAAGGCTCCAAAACCGAGCTGTTTTCAGGCATCTGGAACAGCAGCTTTGTGCGCGTGCTGATCTACGCAATCCTGTGTCAGTTCACCATGAGCATCACGAACACAGTGCTTCCACTGTACGTCATCAACGGTCTCGGCATGTCCGCCGCCCAGAGCGGCCTGCTGGGCACCGCTTTCACCATCGGCAGTGTCTGCTGCCGCTTTGTGGCCGGCTATATCTGTGACCGCTTTGGCCGGCGTTTCACGCTGGTGCTGGGCGCCGGCATTGTGGCACTCGCCCTGTTTATGCTGGGGTTCCAGGCCACGCTGATTATGCTGCTGGTCTTTAAAGTGATCCAGGGAATCGGCCATGCACTGAACTCCACCACTTCCAACGCGGTGGCGGCGGAGGTGCTTCCCCGGGACAAAGTGGGCCAGGGCATTGGCTATTACTCCCTGCATTCCATGCTGACCAACGCCATCGGCCCCACCCTCTCTCTGGCGCTGATGGGCGTTGGCGCGGCGGCCGTGTCCGGTGGGCAGAACTATCTGCTGCCCATGCTGGTGGGCGGCGGAATGGGCGTGGCAGCGCTGCTGATTGGCCTGTCCATGAATTACGAGAAAAAACTCAAAGCCCAAAATCCCGGCGCGTTCCGCCGGCCCCAGGGGATTCACGTCACCGACTTTGTGGACCGCCGGGCGCTGCTGCCGGCAGTGATGATGTTCTTCACCTCCTTCGCCTCCGGCGCCGGTGTGTACATGATCGTCTTTGCCAACGACTACGGCTTTGCCAGCGTGGGGATTTACTATGTCATCAACGCCGTGGTCAGCGTAGGCTTCCGCTTTTTGCTCGGCTCCAAATTGGACGCCATCAAGCCCCGCACTGTGGCGGTCATCGCCATCGCCATCAACGTACTGTCCTATGCCCTGTTGGGCTTTACGCTGTCCGAATGGGCTTTTATCACCTCGGCAGTGCTGATGGGCGTGTACCAATCCATGCTGACACCCACGTTCAACGCCATGGCCATGAAAATGGTTCCGGAGAGCCGCAGCGGCGCGGCCTCTTCCACCTACTGGCTGGGTTTTGACGGCGGCATGGCCATCGGCATGCTGTTTTTCGGCGCCATCATCGACTGGGGCAGCTATCCCGCGGCTTTCCTGTTTTCCGCCGCCTATATGCTGCTCTTTGGTATCGTGGCCTTCTTCATCCTGCGCAAGGTCAAGCCGCTGCGGGAGCTGGTAAATCCCACAGAGTAAATCATATCACCGCTTTTGCGGCACATCGATGGCCCTGATTTATAAAAATCAGGGCCATCTGCATAACAATACAACTGCCAAAAGGAGGATTGACCTTGAAAACTCTGCTGAAAAACGCCACGCTCTGGGACACAGCCCGCGGCTGGCGCCGGAACGATCTGCTGCTGGACGGCCAGCACATCTCCGCCGAAGGCCGCTTGTCCGGCCAAAGGGCGGATCAGGTCATCGACCTCTCCGGCCACACGCTGCTGCCCGGATTTATCGATGCCCACGTCCATATTGCCCTGGATGACGGCCCCTTCGATGACCAGGCGCTGCTGGGCTGGGCCAAAAACGGCGTGGCGGCAGTCCGGGACTGCGCCATGCTGTCCGGCCTGTCCGTGCCCGACTTCATGCGCTGGCAGGCGGAACATCAGCGGACAGACTGGCCTCTGGTGGTCAACACCGGCAAGTACATCGACGTGCCGGGGGGGTACGGCTCCGAACTGCCCCCTGGTCACAGGATCGGCCTGTTGGTCTCCACTCCGGAAGAGGCTGCTGTGGCGGTGGACTACCTTCGGGAGAACGGCTGCACTCAGCTGAAGATCGCCCTGGATGACAGCCCCTCTCCGTTTCACCCCGCCCCGAGAGCACACAACCTGACCCCCGCGCTGATCCGGGCCATCTGCGGCCGCGCCCGAGATCACGGTATGAAGGTCACCGCCCATGTGTTGGCGGCAAAGCACCTGCGCACCCTGGTGGATTGCGGCATCAGCGACGCCGGACACACCCCAACCGACCCGATTCCCCAGGATGTGCTGAAGGAGATGATCCGGCAGGGCATCCCTATGGTGACCACGGCGGTGGGGCCGGTGGAGGACCACACCCCGGGACTGAAACCGAAACGCCCAGGCCCGCCCCCTCCCCCGCCGGAGGCGGCGGAACAGATGGCCAGGCAAAAGGAGGCGGCCACCCGGGACGCCCTGGATAACCTGCGCCGCTTTCACGCCCTGGGCGGCACCATACTGCTGGGCACCGACCTGATGTTCAGCAACAACTATGACACCTGCGCCTGCATTCCGGTGCTGGAGATGGAGGCCCTGCGCAGCGTCGGAATTCCCACCGAGGACATCCTGAGCGCAGGCACCAGCTCCCCCGCCAAGGCGCTGGGGCTGGAGGAGCAGCTGGGCAGCCTGGAGCCGGGAAAACTGGCCTGCGTTGTGGCCGTCGGAGGCACGCTGGCCGGCGGTTTTGAGCCGCTGCTCCGTCCGGCTCTGGTCATCCACCGGGGTACGGTGCTGGCCAACCGCATGTAGGCGTCCGCACTCGCCGCCTCGCGCAGAATGCGGACAATACCCGGTCTGCTGCGCAATTGATGTGTTTCATGCATAGAGCAATCCCTTATTTGAATTTCCCTTTCCCCTCCGAATATGATACAGTTTTTGTAGAAAATGCATGGTAATTCGTATATGATAGCAGCTATAATTTGCATTTTATACAATAAGCAATGAGAAACACTGTCATGTGAAGGGCCATGCTGAGGAGGGAGATGTTCATCCAGCGTCCGCACTGCGAGAACGACAAAGAAAGAGGAGGTATTTTCATGAGTGATCCCACAAAGGCACCGACCAAAGCTGTCTCGCCAAACGACCGCGCATTTAGCAAAACAAGTATTCTGAACTACATTGCCAGCTTCTTTGCCCAGTTCGGCACCCAGGGCTTGGCCTACACCATGTTCAGCAGCTTCCTGACGGTAGTCTATGTAGAATATCTGGGCGTCAGCGCCGTCGCCATCGGCCTGGTCACATCAGTTGGCGTGTTCATCGACTGCGCCACTGACATCATTATGGGCAACATAGTGGATCGCGTCCACACCAAGTGGGGCAAAGTCAGACACTGGTTCCTGTGGACCGCCCTGCCCATCGGCGTGTTTATCGGCCTGATGTTCATGGTCCCCGTAAACAGCTCTGACGCTGTCAAGCTGATTTGGGCCGCCATCATCTATAACCTGTACTGCACCGCGCTGACCGCGGCCCGTGTACCCGCCTGGGCCATGCCCTCGGTGGTCTCCGACAACTCCCAGGTCCGCCTGTTCATGGTCTGGATCAGCTCCTACGGCACTAACGTGGCCGCCACCATCACCGGCTGGATCATCACTCCCTTCGTGGGTGGGTTTGCCGACCAGCTGACCGGCTACCGGGCCCTGTGCTGGTTCCTGGGTGGGCTGACTGTGGTGTGCATGGTCATCGTCTTCCTGTGTCTGTCTGAAAAGCGCAAAGGCAAAGATCTGGAACTGATCGAAAGAGAACGCAAAGCGATGCGGGCCAAGCAGGGCAAGAAAAACGCCGACAAGGCCATGGGCCTGGGCGAGCAGTACGGCTACCTGATCCGCAACAAGTACTGGGTGGGCTACCAGGTCGCCGCCCTGTGCAACTCCTGCTGCCTCAGCTTTATGATCAGCTCCATGGCCATCTTCGCCCTGCATGTGCTGGGCTCCTCCGGCCATGGCGGTGACAACCCCATGGGCGTGCTGATCACCATTATGAATATTCCCATGATGATCGCCCCCTTCTTTGTGCTGCCCTTCTCCAAGAAGGTGGACGCCCGCACTCTGGTGGTGGTGCTCACCCTGATCGGCGGCATCGTCACCGGCATTCAGTGGATCATGGGTCTGGACTTCTGGATGACCTGGGTGGTCTGCATGGTCGTTGGTCAGTCCGTGGGTTCTATGTGCAACGGCACCCAGGCGGTGCTGCTCACCCGTGCCATCGACTACGGCGAGTGGAAGTTCGGCGTGCGCCAGGAAGGCGTGGGAAGCTCCTTCTCCTCCTCCATGAACAAGATCTGCGCCGGCATCTGCTCCGCCCTGCTGGGTGTCCTGCTGGGCGCCGCCGGTTACTCCCAGGCCGCCGGCCTGCCTGAGTCCGGCAAGGCCATCGTCACCTTCATGTTCCTGGGCATCCCCTGCATCGCCCGTATCCTTTCCGCCATCTGCTATCAGTTCCTGAGCATGGGCGGCAAAGAGTGGACGCAGATCCGGGCCGAGCTGGACGCGCGCCACGCCGCCGATGCCGCCAAGGAATCTGGTCTGGCAGAGTAAAATTGTCTGCTGATCCCCATTTCCTCCCTCCCCCCTACAGGCGGCCCATCCCCAGATGGGCCGCCTTCGTTTCCAACCGCATTGGCCCGGAATTTCTGCATCCGGCCACCCTCTAACTGAAAGGAGATGTAACTTCACCATGTCCAGCACCCGTTACCAACACCTGCTCTCTCCCCTGAAAGTGGGACGCACTTACTTGAAAAACCGCCTGGTCTCCTGTACCTCCATGCCCCATTACATCCAGGGCAATGAGCGCTTTCCCGCCGACTCCATGATTGAGCATGTCATCCGCCGGGCCAGGGGCGGGGCGGGCATTGTCACCTTCACCGGCTTCGACGATCCGGACAACGTGCCCCCCGCCGAGGACATCGTCCATTTCCCCATCATCAACCAGTACGACACCCGCTGCCAGAACTATGTCTCCCAGCTGGTGGAATGCCTGCACTACTATGATGCCAGAGCCTCCATCGCCCTGATGGCCGCTCCGCCCCGGGGGGTGGATGTGGATGACTGCGACATCCCCCCCTTCCTGATGCCCCCTGATTCCCCGCCCATGCACAACCGCCGCATCACCCTGGAGGAGATGCAGGCTGTGGCGGCGGACTACGCCAGGCAGGCCAAACTCTTCCAGCAGATGGGCTTTGACATGTGTTCCATCCACTTCGCCTATCGGGGGCCGCTGGGGGCCAAATTTCTCTCCGCCATGACCAACACCCGGGATGACGAGTTCGGCGGCCCCATTGAAAACCGGGCCAAGTTCCCCCTGATGGTCTACAAGGCGGTTCGGGACGCCTGCGGCGAGGACTTCCTGATCGAGACGCTGGTTTCCGGCGAGGACCCGGTACCCGGCGGCACCACCCTTGAGGACATCATCAAGTTTGCCAAGATGTGCGAGGGCTATGTGGACATCATGCAGCTCCGGGCCCCGGACCTGGACCCCAACCACCCTATCAACTACTGCCTGGAGGAGACCCCCTGGCTGAAGTACGCCGCCGCCGTCAAGGAGTCCGGCGCCCGGCTCACAGTGGAGACCGTGGCCGGCTTCACCAATCTGGACACCTGCGAGCGGGCCATCGCCGAGGGCAAGGCGGATCTGATCGGCGCAGCCCGGGCCTGGATCTCCAATCCCAACTTCGGGCGGCTGGCCTATGAGGGCCGGGGAGAGGACGTGGTGCCCTGCCTGCGGTGCAACAAGTGCCATGTCAACACCATCCACGGCCCCTATCTCTCGGTCTGCTCGGTCAACCCGGAGTACGGCCTGGAGCACCAGCTCAAAAAGATGGCTCCCGCCCCTGTCACCTCTCCCCGGAAGATCGCGGTGATCGGCGGCGGCCCCGCCGGCATGGAGGCCGCCCAGGTGGCCGCCAACCGGGGCCACAAGGTCACACTGTTTGAACAGACCGGACAGCTGGGCGGACAGCTGATCCCCGCCAGCGTCCCCGACTTCAAGTGGACCCTGAAGCAGTTCAAGGACTATATGGTCCGCAAAACCCTGGAGAACCCCAACATCCAGGTGCGCTTCTACTCCCGAGTGGAGCCCGGCCAGCTCACCGGCTATGACAAGGTGATCGTGGCCATCGGCGCCGACCCCATCGTGCTCCCAATCCCAGGCCATGACAGGGCCAATGTGATGACCGGCATCGACGCCCTGAACGCCCCGGAGAAAGTCAAGGGCACCGTAGCCGTCATCGGCGGCGGCGAGATCGGCGTGGAAGTGGGCATGTTCCTGGCCAAGCAGGGCCATCCCGCCACCGTGCTGGAGATGCGGGACAAACTGGCCGCCGACGCCACCCCGATCCACTATTACAACATGGTGGAGGATGCCTGGCTCCACTGTGAGGGTTTTTCCTCTATTCTGAAAGCCAGAGTGACCGGCATCACCCAATCCGGCGTCACCTACTTGGATGAGGCGGGCACAGAGCACACCCTGGCGGCGGACACCGTCATCATGGCGGTGGGCACCCGCTCCAGGAAGGACGAGGCCTATGCCTTCTGTACCCCCGGCACCGAGACCACTGTCATCGGCGACGCGGAGGCCCTCAAGACAGTCCAGGGCGCCATGCGCAGCGGATACGCCGCGGGCAATAACGCCTGAGCTCCACCACTTCCCTGTCCTGCAGCGCATCCCCATCCAGGCAGAGGGGCATACCGCCCCTCTGGCCCGGACCACTCCGCCGGAATATCCCAAAGGAGGACTCCAGATCATGAATTACACCGTTCTCTCCCCCTGGGCCGCTGTGGACACCACCCAGTTGTGCGGCCTCAGCCCCCGCCTGGACACTCTGGCCGGCAAGACCATCGGCATGTTTGCCGACCTGTTCATGGTGGGCGTCCACATGGAGGAGGCCCTGGCCGGCGAACTCTGCCGCCGCTACCCCGGCCTGAAGGTGAAATACATCCGCTATACCGTGGAGACCAAACGGATCGGGGAGGACCCCGAGTTTCAGGCCCGGTTCGACGCCTGGGCCGCTGGCTGTGACGCCATTCTGTGCTGCTACGGGTGTGTCCCCTCCAGCACTCTGTTTCTGGGCTACAACAGCGCCTATATGGAGCGCCTGGGCAAGCCCACAGTCATCGTCTCCAACGCCCGGGTGGCCGGAGCCGCCCAGCGGGGGCTGAAAGCCTTCGGCGTGCCCGGTCTGCGGCACCTGACCTTCGAGATGCCGCCGGAGGCCATCTTCGGCCGGGCCAGCCGGGAGGAGGTAGCGGAGCAGATGGGGGACGGCATCCAGACCCTGGCCGGTCAGATCGCCGCTGCGCTCACCGAGCCGCTGACCCCGGAGGAGGCGCATCCCACCGTCCCCCGGCAGAGCTGGGCCACCGACACCTATACCGGCACGCCCCGGGAGATCAGCGATCTCTTTTACCGCAACGGCTGGACCACCGGCGCTCCCATCGACCTGCCCACCCGGGAGGCCGTGGACGAGATGGTGCGGGGCAGCGGCCTGCCCGCCGATTTTGTGGTGGCCAAACTGCCCCCCATGATGGGGCTGGCCACCGTGGAGAAGATCGCGGTCAACGCGGTTATGGCCGGATGCCTGCCCATCTATATGCCCGTCCTGATCGCCGCCGTCCGGGCTGCGCTGGCGGACAACATCAAGCTTGAGGCCTGGTGCTGCAGCCAATCCACCTGGGGGCCCGTGGTCACCGTCAGCGGCCCGGTGGCCCGGGACATCGGGCTGAACACCGGCGGCCACTTTCTCTCCCCCTGCTATCGGGCCAACGCCACCATTGGCCGGGCCTTTGGCCTCATCATGATGAACATTGGCGGTGTACGCCCCGGCCGGGAGGACCTGTCTGAGATGGGTCATGAGTTCCGCTGCGGCTTCTGCATGGGGGACAGCCCGGAGGAAAATCCATGGCCTCCCCTCCATGTGGATTTCGGCCTGGAGGCCGGGGATTCGGCGGTCACCATGTTCTGGCCTCAGGAGCACCGCTCCCACTCGGGCAGCACCATCCCCGATTTCCTCCACTGGCTGTGCACCATCGAGCCCTATGGCTGGGAGCCGGGCATGGCCCTGATCTTCTCCCCCAAGTGCGCCAAACTCTTCGCCGAAGCGGACTGGACCAAGGAAAACATTCTCGACTATGTGGTGGAATACGCCCGCCGCCCCGCCGCCCAGGTGGATCTGGGCTGGCTCATCAACAACAGCCACCAGCCCGCCAACGTGCCGCTCCCGGTCTGTCCGGACCACTCCACCCGCATCTTCTGGTCCAGGGAGCATATGTTCGCCGTAGTGGGCGGCGGCCAGGCAGGCTGCTCTATGGCAGTGCTGGCCGGGGGCGGCGACCACGGCGGCCCCGCCTGCGCCAAGATCGAGCTGCCCGGCAACTGGCAGCAGCTGCTCCAGTTCTACAACACGGACAAACCAGATTATATTCCTTACTAATCGCCCTGAAAAACCTCCCTATCGAACGACAACAACAGAACGGCGCCCCCAGTTGATTTGGGGGCGCCGTTCTATTGGCGCTCATTCTGTTGTCCGGGCAGGTCGGCCTGCCGGTCTGCCTTTTTTACAGCTGGCTGGCCGCTCCATAGGCGCTGCGGATGCCAGTCTGAATGTCATGGCCTCCGCCGGCATCTCCGATCAGGTAGAATTCCGGGGCCGCGGCGGCATATTTCAGCGCGCTGTCCACGCAGGGCTCCACGCCGCCGCAGACCACCACGCTGTCCCCTTCCACCGTGTGCTCCACCCCATCTTTGTCCAGATAAGTGGCGCTGTTCCCAGTCACCCGGATGGTGGTTGCATTGGTAATGCCCTGAATCTGATCGAAGTGCTCCCAGAAGGGGGCCATATAGCCCTGGCCGGCCTCCTCGTCATACTTGATCCAGGCGATGGTGATACTGTGCAGCGGGGAGGCGTCCTTGGCCAGCACCTTCTGGCGGGTCAGGCAGGTCACTTGGTGCCCGTGCTGGGCCAGATAACAGGCGGTCTCTATACCGGTCTCCGAGCAGCCCACCATGATGACATGCCGGCCCAGCTCCTCCTGCCGGCCGATGACGTCGTGGCAGGTGGGCAGCGCCGGACTGCCGTCGGCACGGCGCATGCCCTCGATATGGGGCAGCTTTGCCACAGAGCCGGTGGCGGCCAGCACCGCATCAAATCCGGCCTGGGTCAGCTCCTCCGGCGCGGGCGCGTGGTTGAGCTCCACAGTCACGCCGTTCTTTTCCAGCTGGCCGATCAGCCACAGGCGGTAGTTGCGGAAGGGCCACTTGAAGGAGAAATGATCCGCATGGTAGAGCTGCCCGCCCAGATAGCCGGTCTTTTCGTAGAGGGTCACGGAATGTCCACGCTCTGCTGCGGTGATGGCCGCCTGCATGCCGGCGGGTCCGCCCCCGATGACCGCCACTTTCTTCTTTTTCCGCACCGGCTGCACCATATGGGCCGTCTTCAGCTCCATGCCGAATTCCGGGTTGACTGAGCACACTGAAGTCCAGGGGGCCCGGCGTCTGCCATGGCAGCGGTTGCAGCGCAGGCAGGGGCGGATGTCCTCCCCCCGTTCTTCCTGGATTTTCAGATAATAGTCGGGATCAGTGAACTGGCCCCGGCCTACACTGACCAGGTCGGCATAGCCCTCCTCCAGCACCCGCTCCATCTCATCCGGCTCCTGATAGCCGCCGGAGACCGCCAGGGGAATGGTCACGCCGGCCTGTTTCATCGCCTTGACATACTCCTGGCACCGGTGCTCACAGGGTTGGAAGGTGAATCCGGTGGGGTGGGAATCCACCATGCTGCGCTCCCGGATGGTGAACAGATCCACTACGCCCCACTGCTGGGCCAGCTTGGCCAGGGTGATGGTGTCCTCCAGGGTGTATCCCTGGGGCAGTTCTCCGCAGTTGCCATGGAGGCATTCGCCGCTGAGCAGCAGATGTACAATAAATCCGGCTCCACATTTTTCCTTGATGCGTCTGCACAGCTCCAGGATAAAACGGCACCGGTTTTCAACGCTTCCGCCATACTCGTCGGTGCGGATATCCGTATAGGCCATCAATTCCTGTCCCGCATCCAGGGCGGCGCCGTCATATCCCCAGGAGGCATACTCCTTCATCCGGTCCGAAGTGGTCTCAATCACCTGGCTGATCTGCTCCCGGGTGGCCATTACCCCCGGCGGCAGCTCCATAAATCCCTCAGCGCTTTGCATCCGGGGCGCGTTCCTGCCTCCCAGAGAGACGCCACGGGGAAATGCGGCATGCATGTTGACCAACACCTTGGAACCGTAAAAGTGAACATCGTCGGCCAGCTGGCACAGGTAGTTGTGGACGGCCGGATCCTCCAGATTAAAGCTGTAGGAGTGGGAAAAATCGTGCCAGGCGGGCATCTTGCGCACCTCCGGGCGAAAGGCGTCACAGAGGATGACCAGGGAATTGCCCCGGCGGGCGGCCTCCCGGTGGAAGTGGATGAACTGCTCCGTGGGCCACTCCTCCGGTCCCTGGATCTGGTCCGGGGCGCACTTGGGCTGGATGATCCGGTTCTTCAGCACCGCGCCGTTGGGCAGTACCAGCGGCGTCAACAGTTTTTGATAGCGATGGCTCATGGCTTTCTCTCCTTATTTTTCATTTTCCCCTCCCGCCCGGCAGTACCTGTCCGTCCAAATCATCAGGGCGTTTCATGTCCACCAGAAGCGGGGAATTGGCTGCGGCCGCACTGAACCGTACTCCGCCGGACCACTCAAATTTTTCCATAATTTATTATAACTTGCCCCTGAGTTCACTACAATTGATAACACAGCAGCCCCCATGCAAAAAAAGGATGGAACTCCGCGCTGCGCCGCCCCCTTTGGATTCCTCCCGGCCGCCTGGGAAGGCTGCTGTCCGCTCAGAAATTGAAATAGGGGAAACTTGGAACCGACTGGTTCATGGAGCTGAACTTGTTAATGGGGTTGAAATACACCCGAAAGTGCCTGATTTTGCCCCCCTCCAGATAGACCATATACAACTCCCGCTGCGTATAGTGCCCCTGGTGTCCGCTCCACAGGGTGCGCAGATGGCAGTTGGACTCAATGATCAGCCAACGGCCGTCCTCCGACCAGTAATAGGGGGTGCTGTCCGGGGCCACCATATCCACGCAGTTTTCAAACATCCACTTGTTTTCCACATCGAAGGCCGCCCCTTCATAGGCCTCTGGCATGGCATAGGGGGCATTGGGACACACCATGACAATGTCATTGGCGTAGATGGACTCCAGCCCTGGATCAAAGTCAATGGGGTTGATAAAGTTGGCCAAGACCCGCTGGATATTCTCCTCCTCCGTCAGAGCGCTGGAAACCCCCGCCGGCATACGCACCATGGGGGCGTCGGGATTCGGGTCATATCGAAAGGCGGGCAGCTCCAGATCCAGCGCCCGGTAGAAGGCCAGAGGATTGAAATAGTCTTTGAGATAGACAATCCTTTCCTCCCGGAGGCGGATCAGCAGGGCATGTTCGTTGGCATAGGCGCAGTCCCGCTTGGCCCAGTGCACCCGTCCCTTGGCAAAACGCACCGCCCAGAAGATCTCCGGGTCTGTTGTGGGCAGAATAACCGCCTCCGCCGCCATCTCCTGCACGGTATTGCGCAGCCAGAACCGGAAGGCGTCGAACTCGAACCGGTCCATATGCTGCAGCATGCCGGGGGGCGCATGGGGAAAATCCGCCACCAGATCCGGCGCAAAGAGCCCATCGAACGCCGCGCTCCAAAAGGCTCCACAGCAGAACTGCTCCACCAGCTGGTACTCCGGGGTCTTCACACCCGCGGTCACTTCAGGTAAAGGAATCATAACGCAGCCACCTCTCTTTGGATCTGTTTTTATCATACCATATCCCCAGGGCGCTTCTCCAATTCCCGCTTCGGTTCGCAGCATGCCTATTTTGCATCGCTCTGCCGCGGCCCGTGCCACAGGAATGCATGTAAAAACCAGATAGTACTTTGCAGATCAGGCATTGGACTTTTCAGCATATTGCCCATAAAATAAAAATCAGAAAAAACAGCCGTCTCCCGGCGGCAATTGTCCAAAATCAGGAAAGGAGCCATCGCCCATGAGTAAAAAATACCGTCATCTGCTCTCCCCGCTGAAGATCGGCAACAGGGTCATCAAAAACCGGATGACCGCCGCAAACTATAAGAAGCACTTCATCCAGGGCACGGAAGAGTACCCCACCGAAAACGTCATCACCCACTTTGTCAACAAGGCTAAGAACGGCGCCGCCATCGTCTGCTTTCCGGGCATTGAGTTTGCCTCCCGGGTTCCCGGCGACCACTATATGCCCCCCTACAACGTGTCCAACAACTTCAACCAGCACTATGTCTGTCAGGTGGCCGACGGCATCCATCTGTTCAACTCCCTGTGTCTCGCCCCGCTGATGCTGAACCTGCCCATGACGGTGGGTTCCTCCTTCAAGCCCGGCGAGGCCCCCGAGTTCTACGACGTCTCCGACGGCGTGCTCTCCATGTACATCATGGGCGACCCCTTCTGCGAGATGTTCGGCCAGCATTATTCCAAACCCTATCCCAAGGAGGTATTGCAGGACGCGGCAAAGCTGGCGGTGGAACAGGCCACGCTGCTGAAAAGTCTGGGCATTGACGGCATTATCATCGGCAACACCCGCTTCCTCAGTCCCCTGACCAACAAGCGCAAGGATGAATACGGCGGCAGTCTGGAAAACCGCATGCGCTTCATCATGGACGTGTGCCGGGCGGTCAAGGCGGCCTGCGGCCCGGACTTCATCATCTCCACCAATATCACAGTGCCTGAGGCCCAGGAGGGCGGCTGGACCCTGGAAGATGCCATCGAGGCCTGCAAGATGCTGGAGGGACTGGCGGACATCGTGGGCGTCTACGGCGACGAGATCGATCCCCGTCACGTCACCCAGTTTGAGCCCAAAATGCCCTATGCTGATGCCTGTGCCGCCATCCGCGCGGGCATTGCAGACCGGCCCAACCACGTCATCATCGAGACCATGGGCGGCTATACCGACCCAGATGACATGGAGCAGATCATCGCCGAGGGCAAGGCCGACCTGATCTCCATGGCCCGGGCCTTCATCGCCGACCCGGAGTTCGGCCAAAAGGTCTATGAGGGCCGGGCCGAGGACATCACCCCCTGCCTGCGCTGCAACAAGTGCCACCGTACCGGCAGCAACGACCCCTGGATTGACGCCTGCTCCGTCAACCCCACCTGGAGCTATGAGCACAAGATCAAGCGGCTGTTCGACGCCCCCACCGGCGTCAAGCGGGTAGGCATTGTGGGCGGCGGCCCTGCCGGCATGCGGCTGGCCATCATGCTCACTGAGCGGGGCCACAAGGTGGATCTGTACGAAAAGACCGGCGAGCTGGGCGGTCTGCTCAAGTGTGCCGAGGGCGTCAGCTTCAAGTGGCCGCTGGACAACTATAAAAACTACCTGATCCGCCAGACTTACAAGCACGGCGTCAATGTCTACCTCAACTGCGCCCCCACTGTGGAGCAGCTCAACCGGGAGGAGTACGACTATGTGGTGGCCGCAGTGGGTTCCCAGCCCGCCATGCCCCCCATTCCGGGCATCGACGGCGCCAACGTGATCACCGCGGTGGACGCCTACGCCAACCTGGACAAGCTGGGCCACCGGGTGGTCGTGGTCGGCGGCGGCGAAATCGGCGTGGAGACCGGCATGCACCTGAGCGAGCGGGGCTTCGACGTCACGGTGCTGGAGATGACCGATACCCTGGCCGCGGACTGCACCCCCACCCACTACCGCTCCCTGTTCATTCGGGCCTGGGAGAAGGATGAGTCTGAACATGGTCTGAAAATGTACACCAACGCCCGGGTCACCGCCATCGGGCCCGACAGTGTCACCTATGTGGACGGCGAGGGCAAGGAAGTCTCCATCTCCGCCGACTCGGTGGTCATCTCCGCCGGCATGAAGCCCAAGACGGAGGAGGCCCTCTCCTACGCCGGGGCCGGCGACTGCTTCTACCTGCTGGGCGACTGCAAGCAGGTGGCCAACCTGCTGCGGCTGAACCAGGCGGCCCTGGGCCTGGCCGGTCTGATCTGACCCTTCCTCTGCATATTCCGTTCCTATCCCTTTTTCTCTTTCCGCAGCCAGCCGCTTCCGGTCTCACTGGAAGCGGCTGGCTGCACTGTCTGTTTCACCGATGAAAGCCCGGCTTGCATACAGCTTGACCGGGTATTTATTTACAAGTGGCCAGAAATATGGTATGGTAAAAATAGGGTTTTAGGATCTCAAGTCCCAATCCGCCAACTCAAGAGGCAATCAATAAAAAGGACGCGTCAACAAAGACACTGGTTCCAAAACACGCCTGTTTGACACCTGGAGGAATCATTATGGAGCGAATTGTCATTCTTCCCATGATCGGGTTTTTCACCTTGGGAATCGTCTTTTTTCTTTTGGTTATCTGGGGACCCTCACTGTATAAAAAGCGGAAGAGCAGGCATGCCCCGGTGGTATCCCTTCCGGCACAGGTCGCCAAAGTCTATTATGACGCCTACGGCTCTCCCCCTGCCGTCAGCTTCCGGGTGGACGGGGAAAAACGCCCCCGCAAATTTGACTCCCGCATCCCGGAAATCACCCAGTTCCCGGAGCCCGGCACCCGGGGCACGCTGACCTGCAAGGGTTATATTCTCTACTCCTTCCGCTGGGACGGCGGCGAGGTCATTCAGGACGCTCCCGGATCAGACGGAGAACAGACATACAGCAATCTATGAGCCATCCCCGCCCCGCCCCAGAACGCTGCGCCATTCCCCACCCGGTGAAAATGCCTTGAAATGCAACCGCTTTCATGGTATATTAAAAGACAGTTCCGTTCCAAAAAAGGGGTTTGGCTAGAAATGAGGGCACAAGGCGCAATGAGCGACAAGCAAGCAAGCAAAGCCCCGCTCTCTTTTTCTGTCAAGCGGCAGATGATACAAAATAAACAGGCGTATTCTGTCCATTTTACCGTGGACGGAATACGCCTGTTTTGCTTGGGCAAGAGAGAGAAAATCATAGATCCAGCAAAAAGGGAGGTACCTGCATGAACATCGATCAGCTGCAGCGTTTTTTAGTGGTGGCGGACTGTCTGAATTTCACCACGGCGGCAGAGCGGCTCTATATCGGCCAATCCACCATCAGCCGTCAGATTGCCGCCCTGGAGCAGGAGCTGGGGGTCATTCTGCTGATCCGGGGGCCGCGCTCGGTGGAGCTGACAGAGGCCGGAAGGGTGCTGCAGCGGGAAGGCACCAAACTGATGACCCACATCAACGAAGTCAAAGACAAGGTAGTGGACGCCGGACGGGGCACCTCCGGAAAGCTGCGCATCACCACGGTACCCGCCTATTTTCCCATCCTCAACGACCTGTGTCTGAGGGCAATGGAGATTTATCCCGACATCAAGCTCAGCCTCAACTACTCCAAATATGTCAACGTATGTCAGGACCTGGATCTGGGCAGGGCGGACATCGCGGTGTCCTATTCTTTCCTTAACCCCTACAGCGATGCCTACGAACTGATTGAACTCCAGGAATCCAAGTTTTATGTCCTGTGCCGCAAAGATCATCGGATCGCCCGTCAGCATCCCGACGGCCTGTATATGGACGACCTGCGGGACACCGATATCTGTTTTGGCCGCAGCTCCCTGCTGATGGTGCGCCACCCACAGCCCTACTCCGGCGATCCCCCCACAGTGGAGCGGCGGGACAACGACTCCATGGAGGGCGATCTGGTCATGCTGCAGCACAGCGACAGTATTATGGTGCTGCCGGGCTGCTCTGCCATCAATTCAAAGCACAATCTGGCCCTGATCCCGCTGCTGGATGAGGACCTGCTCCACCATGTGACCCTCTATTACCGCAAAGACTCCGTCACCAGCACCGTCCAGCATTTTCTGGACATCGTCAAGAGCTTTCTGGCTCAATAAGGCTATACAAAGCAATCAATGCAATCAAATTGCCCCGCCGCCTTCAGGCAGCGGGGCAATTTTGTCTTGCCACAGTCTGTTTTTGGATCGCTCCGCCGGTCCTTTCTGCGCTCACTTCAGCAGCTCTATGCTGATCTTCACCACGCACTTGCGGCTGGTGGCCGGGCTATCGCCCAGCATCAGCGCCGGCCGGTGGGCATCCCAGGGGAAGAAAATGCCGAAGCAGCCGGCGGTGGCCACCAGAAAGCTCTCGTGCGCCACCGACTCCAGCAGGGCGATGTCATTTTCCGGGTGGGCCTCGAACACCGGCTCTGTGCCCAGGTAGGGGGCCACACCAATCTTCTCGCCCCCCTCCGGCCAATACATCAGGTCGATGTACTTCTGATGCACCTCGGGATGGGAGCCCTCAAAGCCGTGGGTGGTCATGTCCATCACGTTGGCAAACATCGCCTCCCCCTCCAGAGGGTAGCGGCCCGGCTCCATGGCCATCAGGTCCGCAGTGCGCAAAAACTCCAGCGCCCGGCGGATGGCGGCGGGGTAGCTCTCCAGAGCGTCGGTTCCATTCAGCTTTGAAAAGATCATCTCAGTTTCCTCCTTTTCTCATCAAGGCCCGTCCGGGCGTCTCCTTCCCGGAAGGGCGGCTCCTCGGTTTACTCTGTCCTATACTCCGGCAAAACGGCCCACGGGGCCGGGAAATGGCAGCGTCTCCCAATTCCAGGCCGCTCCAACCCACAGGGCTGGCCGGCTCCGCCGCCAGGCGGCCTCAGTCCGCCAGACTGCAGGCGGTATCCGCCGAAGCAGTGAACGCAGTCACAGCCCTTCTGATCCAGCATGCGGCAGGCCAGGTCTCCCCGCAGCCACAGCCGGCCCAGGGCACATATCCCCACCGCTCAAAGCCACCCCCCATCCGTCAGCCCGCTTCCTTTCCAGTCCAGGGGCTGACCGCAGCGCCGCTCTTCCGGCCATGCCTGCCTAAAACAGCAAGGTACCTCTGGTTATATCACTTTGAATTCCACCTGGCCCAGGCAGGTGTAGCGCGCCCCCGCTTCGCTCAGGTGGGAGCGCATCAGCGCCAGCCCGTCCACAGAAAAGGCCGGCCGCTCCACCCCGGCGGACAGCGCTTCCAGCGACACCCCGGCCATCAGCCTTGCCCGGCGGGCCAGCGTCAGATGGGGGCGAAAGGGCCTGTCCTCCAGCCCAATGCCCGCCCCGGCCAACCGCCGCTTCAGTTCCCCCTGGAGCGCCTCCAGCGCCGGCGGAGCCTCCACCCCACGCCAGAGGACGCCGCCGCCCCGCTGTTCAAACGCGCCGAATCCCCCCACCGACACCGGAAACGGAGCACAGCGGCAGCCATCCAATCCCTTCCAAATGGCCTCCAGCGCACCTTCCGGCTGTTCTCCCAGAAATGCCAGGGTGAGATGATAATTCTCCCGGGGGACAAAACGTCCGGCGGCACAGTGCTGCTCCAGCAGCCGGGCGCTCTCCGCCACGCTATCCCGCACCGCCCGGGGCAGTAAAATTCCAATGAACAGCCTCACGCGCATCCCTCCATCCCCCGGCATCCGGCCCAGGCCGTCTCTCCTCTTATGATACCGTCTGTCCTCCGGGATGTAAACCGGGAATTTGCCGCCGCACCGCCTTTTCTCCCACGCTCGCCCCAAAAAGTGCAGGCCGGATGCCATTGCATCCGGCCTGCATGAGGAGGATTTGAATGAAAAACGGTTGCCCGTTGTACTGATCTGAGGGACATCAGCCCACGCTGTAACCCAGGGCGGTAAACTGCCGGGCGACGGTGGAGCAGAGTTCGTTGTAGAACTTCAGATAGTCCTTTTTCTTCCGGCGCTGAATCTCCTGCTGGACCTGAAATTCCTTCCAGCGCACACATTCCTTATGGCATCCCTCCTGATGGTTGGGGCAGGCTGTCTGGCATGGTAACATATCGGACTTCACTCCTTTGACGTCGGCTGCTGCGGTGGGGTTCTGTCTATTATCATACTAAACCCGCTTTGCCGCTTCCACCAGAAGGGGGTTAAATAGAGATAAAATCTCCGCACATCCACCCATTTTTCTTCCAGTATGTATTGCAGTTTCGTTTACCTAGATTTAATATAAACCTGGTCTTAAACTTAAAGTGCAGTCATTACAATATAAACTATCCGCTGCAAGCGACAAAGGAGAACCTGTATGCCATCCACTTATGCCCATTACCGCTTCGGCCAGGCCGTCCTGGCCGGTCTGCCGGAGACGCTTCAAACCCTAATCCAGGACCACCTGGATCTGTACCACATCGGCCTGCACGGGCCGGACCTGCTGTTCTACGACCACCCGCTCTGGTCCACCTCCGTCAACCGGGTGGGCTACGGCACCCATGACCTGCCGGGGGAGGCCTTTTTTGCGCCGGCGGCGCAAAAGCTGGCCCAGCTGGACAATCCCCCGGCTCATCTGGCCTACCTGTACGGATTCCTCTGCCACTTCGCCCTGGATCGCTCCTGCCACGGCTATATTGACGAGAAGATTGCCGCCAGCGGGGTGCGCCACACCGAGATCGAGGTGGAATTTGACCGGATGCTGCTGCTGCAGGACGGACTGGATCCCCTGCGCCAGAGCCTGACCGATCACATTCACCCCAGCACCAGCTCCGCCTGTGTGATCGCCGACTTCTTCCCCGGAGTCACGGCCCGCCAGATCTACCACGCGGAACGGTCCTTCCTGTTCTACAACCGGCTGCTCATCGCTCCGGGGAGCGTCAAGCGGAGCATGATCTTCTCCCTGCTCCATCTGACCGGAAATTACACCGAGATGCACGGCCTGGTGGTCAACCGCCAGCCCAACCCTCTGTGCAAGGACAGCAACCAGATGCTGACCCGTCTCTACGTCCGGGCCATCCCGGAGGCCCGGCATCTCATCGAAACCTGGCTGGACACCGCCGCGGGCAGGTGCCCATGGGATGACCTGTACCGATATACCTTCGGCTCGAAATATGTGCCGCGGGAGGAGGAACAACGCTGATGAAAGGCAAATTAACCCGGCAGGAGCGCAGCTGGATTCTCTACGACGTGGGCAACTCCGCCTTCACCCTGCTGATCTCCACCATCATGCCCATCTACTTCAACGCCCTGGCCGAGGGGGCGGGGCTGTCCTCGGTGGATTACCTGGCCTACTGGGGCTATGCCGCCTCCATTGCCACCCTGCTGGTGGCGGTGAGCGGCCCCATCCTGGGGGCGGTCTCCGACCGGAAGGGCCGCAAAAAGCCCCTCTTTCTGATCTCCATTCTGGTGGGGGCGGTGGGCTGTCTCTGTCTCGGGCTGGCCCGCCAGTGGCTGGCCTTTTTGACGGTGTTTGTGGTGGCCCGGATCGGCTATTCCATCAGCCTGATCCTCTACGATTCCATGCTCACCGACATCACCGACCAGGAGCGGATGGACGACGTCTCCTCCCAGGGTTACGCCTGGGGGTACATCGGCAGCTGCATCCCCTTTTTGATCTGTCTGGCCCTGGTGCTGGGGAGCGGATTCATCGGTATTTCCATGACCACCGCCATGACGCTGGCCTTTCTGGTGGTGGCTGTGTGGTGGGTGGCGGCCTCCCTGCCCCTGCTGCGCGCCTACCGGCAGCGCCACTACATACAAGCCGGATCAAAAGCCGGCTCCATCGGCAACCCCTTCGCCCAGCTGGGCCAGTCCCTGAAGGAGATCTCCCGGGACCGAAGCGTCTTCCTCTTCGTGATCGCCTTCTTCTTTTACATTGACGGCGTCTACACCATCATCGACATGGCCACCGCCTACGGCTCCTCCCTGGGGCTGGACACCACCGGACTGCTGCTGGCCCTGCTGGTGACCCAGATCGTGGCCTTCCCCAGCGCCATTGTCATCGGCCGGCTGGCCCGGCGGGTGTCCTCGGTCACCCTGATCTCCATCTGCATTGTGGCCTATTTCGGCATCGCCGTGCTGGCCCTGTTTCTCAACAATCTGGTGCAGTTCTGGATTCTGGCAGTGCTGGTGGGCATGTTCCAGGGGGGCAACCAGGCCCTGTCCCGCTCCCACTTTGCCAAGCTGATCCCCGCCGCCAAGTCCGGCGAGTACTTCGGGCTGCTGGACATCTGCGGCAAGGGGGCCTCCCTGCTGGGCACCACAGTGGTCAGTCTGATCGCCCAGGCCACCGGCAGCGCCAACCTGGGGGTGGGGGCCATCGCCATTTTCTTCCTGATCGGCCTGGTGTTCTTCCGGCTCTCCGCCTCGGCGCAGCACAGCGCGGCGTCAGCCCCCTGCTGCTCCGGAACGGCGGAGTTGGCTCCCATCCCGGAGACCTCCCTCCATGCACCGGAGGCCCCCGCCTCCCGGACGCCACAGGTGCCCGCCCTCTACCGCAACCGGGAGCTGTCCTGGCTCAAGTTCAATCAGCGGGTGCTGGAGGAGGGAGCCCGGGAGACGGTGCCCCTGTGCGAGCGGCTCTCCTTTGTGTCCATCTACCAGAGCAATCTGGACGAATTCTTTATGGTGCGGGTGGGCTCTCTGGTGGATGAGCTCTCTCTGGACCAGACCATCCGGGAGAACAAGACCCATATGACCTCCCAGGAGCAGCTGGACGCCATCCTGGAGCAGGTGGCCCGGCTCAACGCCCGCAAGGAGGAGATCTATGCCGACCTGATGGCCCATATGGCAGAGCAGGGGGTGCGCCTGGTGGACTTCCACACCATCTCCCCCGAGGGCAGCCAGCGGCTGGAGGCCTACTTCACCGCCCAGATCCTGCCCCTGCTCTCCCCGGTGGTGGTGGGCCGCCGCCAGCGCTTCCCCTTCCTGCGCAACAAGGAGATCTACGCCGCCGCCGTGCTGGAGCGCAAGGCGGGCAAGGTGAAGATCGGCATCGTGCCCTGCGCCGCCGGGGTCTTCCCCCGGCTTATCGACGCGGGAGGAGACGGCCGCACCTTCATGCTCGCCGAGGAGCTCATCCTCCACTTTCTGCCCCAGGTGTTTCCCGGCTACCACATCAAGTCCAAATCCCTGATTCGGGTCACCCGCAACGCCGACATCGACGCCGACGCCCTGTATGACGAAGATCTGGACTACCGGGAGTTCATGGCCGACCTGATGAAAAAGCGCCGCCGGCTGGCCCCGGTGCGGCTGGAGCTCTCCCGGGCTCTGGACGACGAGATCATCGACGCCATCTGCCGCCAGATTGACATCGGCCTGCCCTCCATTTTCCGCAACAACACCCCGCTGGACCTCTCCTTCCTCTTCCAGCTCCAGGACACCCTGCGCCAGCGGCAGGAGCTGTTCTACCCCAAGCGGACCCCCCAGAAGTCGGGCCAGTTCCGGCCCGGTGAGCCGGTGATGCCCCAGATCCGGGAGAAGGATAAGCTGCTCTGCTTCCCCTTTGAGCGCATCCAGCCCTTCATCTCCCTGCTCCGGGAGGCGGCAGCCGACCCCATGGTGGTCTCCATCAAAATCACCCTGTACCGGGTGGCCCGGCGCAGCGAGATCATCGAGGCCCTGATTGAGGCCGCCGAGAACGGCAAGGATGTGCTGGCCCTGGTGGAGCTGAAGGCCCGTTTTGATGAGGAGAACAACATCGAGTGGTCCCGGCGGCTGGAGGAGGCCGGGTGCAGCGTGATCTACGGTCTGAACGGCTACAAGGTCCACTCCAAACTGTGCCTGATCACCCGCAAGGGGGAGGAGGGCACCGAGTACTACACCCAGGTGGGCACCGGCAACTACAACGAAAAGACCGCCCGCCAGTACACCGACCTGTCCATGATGACCTGCGACGACGCCATCGGCCGCAGCGCCGCCGCGGTGTTCCAGGCCCTGGCCATGGGGGACACGGTGGAGGAGTCCGAGGCGCTGATGGTGGCCCCCCACTGCCTGCAGAACAAGGTGCTGGCGCTGATCGACGGGGAGATCGGCCGGGCCCGCCGGGGGGAGGAGGCCTACATCGGCGTCAAAATCAACTCCCTCACCGACAAAAAGATCATCGACCGGCTCATTGAGGCCTCCCGGGCCGGAGTGACCGTGGATCTGGTGGTCCGGGGCATCTGCTGCCTGGTGCCCGGGGTACCCGGGGAGACGGAGCACATCCGGGTGGGCAGCATCGTGGGCCGCTTCCTGGAGCACTCCCGGATCTATCTGTTCGGCGCTGGGGAGCGGCGGCAGGTCTATATCGCCTCCGCCGACTTCATGACCCGCAACACCCTGCGCCGGGTGGAGGTGGCCGCCCCGGTGCTGGACGAGGACCTGAGAGCGCAGATCAACGCCATGTTTGAAACCATGCTCCGGGACAACTGCCAGGCCTGGGAGATGACCAGCACCGGCGACTATGTGCCCGTCCCCCACACCGGCACGCCGGTCAACGCCCAGGAGCTGTTCTACCAGGCCGCCTATGACCAGGCTCCCCAGCGCCCGGCCCTCAGCGGAGGCGTGAAGTGACCGTCCTGGCCCTGGGGGAGCGGCTGGAGCCCCTGGCCCCGGAACAGCTGGCCACGGATCCCCGCTCCGCCGTCATCGTGGCCAGCTCCGCCGAGACCGCCGGGGCCATGGCTCTGGCCGGCATGGTCTACGAGGGGGAGCTCTCCCTGGCCGACGTGGCCTTCTGCAAGATCGAGAGCCAGCAGGAGTGCCTGGCCGGCTCCCTGTGCATCCCCAAGCTGCTGGATGTGGTGGGCAGCCGCTACCGCATCCAATTCTTCATCAACCAGCGCCATATCATCATCGAGGACGACGGGGACTTCTCCCTGCGGCTGATCACCCAGATCCAGCGCAGCCGCATCCAGCCCGGCGCCACCCGGGAGAAGTTTCTCTACCACTTCTTCACCCAGCTCATCAACCGGGATCTGGAGATCCTCACCCAGTACGACCGCCGGCTGATGGCCCTGGAGGAGCGGGTGCTGGAGGGCAGGCTCCAGGGGTTTGAGAGCCAGATCGTGCCCATCCGCAAGGAGCTGCTTACCCTGCGCAGCTACTACGACGAGCTCACCGACCTGGGCCAGGAGCTGGAGCAGGATGAAAACCAGTTCTTCGCCAAGAAGCAGCTCAAGTTCTTCGGCACCGTCTCCGACCGGGCCGACCGGATGATGGGGCGCACCGTCCACCTGTTGGAGTACGCCCAGCAGGTGCGGGACTCCTACCAGGCCCGGGTCAACGAGCAGCAGAACCGGAACATGCAGTTCCTCACCGTGATCTCCACCATCTTCTTCCCGCTGACCCTCATTACAGGGTGGTTCGGTATGAATTTTCAGGATATGCCCGGCCTTGAGCACGGCTATCCCTGGGTGATCCTGCTGAGCATCGTGGTGGTCATCGTGTGCATCCTGTTCTTCAAAAATAAAAAGATGCTTTAAATCCACTGCCGGGGGGACCGCGGTACAGGCGGCCCCCCGGCAGCCTGGTTTTCAGGAGCGCGCCGACGCCCCCACCCCATTTGACAGCCCCTCGGAAATGGGGGTACAATGGCCAAAACCACAAAGGAGGCGCCCCCCATGGCCCATATCGTCGAGATTACCGATTTCCAGGCCCCGGAGCTGGATCTGTTCGCCCGGCTCACCGCCCGCCAGCTGCGCCGACGGCAGGAGGCGGAGCGGGGCATTTTCATCGCCGAGAGCGGGAAAGTGATCTCCCTGGCCCTGGAGGCCGGCTGCCGCCCCGTCGCCCTGCTGATGGAGCGCCGCCATCTGACCGGCCAGGGCGCTCCCCTCATCGCCCGGTGCGTGGTCATCCCGATCTACACCGGGGACCGGGATGTGCTCTGCCGGCTCACCGGCTACGAGCTGACCCGGGGCATCTTGTGCGCCCTGGAGCGCCCCGCCCCGCTCACCGTGGAGCAGGTGTGCAACCGGGCCCGGCGCATTGCGGTGCTGGAGGGGATTGTGGACCCCACCAACATCGGGGCCATCTTCCGCTCCGCCGCCGCCCTGGGGATGGACGGGGTGCTGGTCACCCCCACCTGCGGCGACCCCCTGAGCCGCCGGGCCGCCCGGGTCAGCATGGGCACCGTGTTCCAGATCCCCTGGGCCCGGATCGGTGAGAGCGCCGCGAGCTGGCCCCATCCCGGGCTGGAGGAATTGAAGGCCCTGGGCTTCCGCACCGCCGCCCTGGCCCTCACCGGTCAGAGCGTCCCCATCGACGACCCCCGGCTGGGCCGGGAGGAGCGGCTGGCCCTGCTGCTGGGCACCGAGGGGGACGGGCGGGCGGAAGACACCATCGCCCGGTGCGACTACACCGTGCGCAT
>JABLTR010071957.1_pt1 | contig 29237 bp, 22 predicted proteins | sample 7160071 | NCBI WGS metagenome assembly JABLTR01 (sample SAMN14651230, study PRJNA627086) | human gut metagenome | isolation source: feces | host: Homo sapiens | reverse complement strand
CCAAAGGCCCCCTCTACGAAGAGGGGGCTGTCAGGCCAACGGCCTGACTGGGGGAGCTTCAATATCTTCTCCCCCCTGATTGCCTTCGGCAATCTGCCCCCCCTCTATGAAGAGGGGGGCTTTATCCGCTGCGGCGGGGAGGCGGGCGACCATTGGTCGCCCCTACGTTTAGAATCGGAGTGCGGTAGAAGGACGTAGGGGCGGGCACTGCCCGCCCGACAATCCCTCCGTCAGCTTCGCTGACACCTCCCTTTACACAAGGGAGGCTTTGGCCGTTGCGGGCGAAATCATTTTTTGATCTCGGACCAATAGCGTTTGGCGGCCTGTTCGGTCTTATTGTCGCCGTAGGTGTAATATTTTCGATCCTTAATTTCGTCAGGCAGGTATTGCTGCTTTACCCAGTGGCCGGGGAAATTGTGCGGATAGAGATAGCCCTGATCGCGCTCGAATCCAGCGCCGTCGGCGTGGACGTTCTGCAGCTCGCGCGGGACATTGCCGGTTCTGCCGGCCTTGACATCGGCGATCGCGGCGTCGATGGCCATACAGGCCGAATTGGACTTCGGCGCGGTGGCGAGCAGGATGACCGCGTTGGCCAGCGGCAGGCGCGCCTCGGGCAGGCCGAGCTGCAATGCAGAGTCGACACACGCCTTGACGATCGGGATGGCCTGCGGATAGGCGAGGCCGATGTCCTCGCTGGCCGAACACAAAATGCGGCGGCAGGCGCCGGGAAGGTCGCCGGACTCCAGAAAGCGGGCGAGATAGTGCAGCGCGGCGTCCGGGTCGGAGCCGCGGAGCGACTTCATCAGGGCCGAGAGGTCGTCATAGTGGTCATCGCCCGCGCGGTCGTAGCGCATGGCGGAGACCTGCGTCAGCTGCGTCGCGTCGGCAAGCGTCAGGTGGACCGTGCCGTCCGGCTGCCGTCCGGCGGAGAAGAGCAGCTCGACGGCGTTGGCCGCTTTGCGGAGGTCGCCGCCGCAGGCCTGTGCGATGCGCTCGAGCGCGCCGTTCTCGCAGACGGCGGTGACGCCGTCCTTTTCTTCGAGGAAATGCACGGCACGCTTGACGCCCTTGAGCGCCTCGTCTGCCGTGATGGGCTTGAACTCGAAGACCGTCGACCGGGAGAGGATCGCGTTGTAGACATAGAAATAGGGATTTTCCGTCGTGGAGGCGATCAGCGTGATCTTGCCGTTTTCGATGTATTCCAGCAGCGTCTGCTGCTGCTTTTTCGAGAAATACTGGATCTCGTCGAGGTAGAGCAGCACGCCGTTCGGGGCCAGGAACGTGCCGAGCTGGGCATAGATCTCCTTGATGTCGGCCGTGGAGGCCGTGGTGGCGTTGAGTTTACATAATTTTCGCTGCGTCTGCTTGGCGATGATGTTGGCGATGGTGGTCTTCCCGGTGCCGGAGGGGCCGTAGAAGATCATGTTCGGGATCTGCCCGGATTCGATGATGCGGCGCAGCAGGCCGTTCGGGCCCAGGATGTGCGTCTGTCCGCAGACGTCGTCAAGCGTCTGGGGCCGGATGAGGTCGGCCAGAGGCTGATACATGGCGGTGTGCCTCCTTGTTAGGATTCAGGTTTTTGAGCGAGGACGGTATACCAGTCGAGTTCGCTGCCAGGTGCATAGGGGCGCTGGGCAGGGAACGGGAGGATTTGAAGGTTCTGATAGCCGAGCGAAGAGAGCGTCTGCTCCCAGAGTGCACGGGAAAAGGGGTGATAGTGTTCTTCAAACTTTTCCTTCTGGAAGATATGGTTCTCTCGCTCAAAGGTATAGAGCAGATGAAACAGGACGGAGCCATCCAGCTCATAGTCCCAGACCTGAATGAGATTGATGCGTGTATCGCCGTCAAACAGCGGGTCGTAGAGGTAAAAGCGCGGACGATTTTGCAGGATGTAGTCCCAATTACGTGTGTCGAAACAGAGCCAGCCGCCGGGTGCGACAAGCGCATCCATCTGCCGCAGTGCGCGGGCAACATCGGCGTTTTCCACGTAGCCGAGCGAGCTGCCGCTGCTGACGACAAAATCGAACTGTCGCCCGGCCCAGATGAAAAGCTCGCGGAAATCAGCTTGATGCAGTTCGGCGGCAAGGCCGCGAGAGTCGAGCTTCTGCGCACAGGCAGTAAGCATCGGCTCACTGATATCGGAGCCGCAGAGGGAGACGTTAAGCTCAAGCGCGGGGAGCGTGACGCTGCCGGAGCCAATGCTGACATCCAACATGGTGTGAACCTGCTTTCCGGCAAAAAGCGTGTGCCAGTGTTCACGGTAGACAGCCTGACGGTCGGGCGTATCGAACAGATCATAGAGCTCAGTTCGGTCATAGATGCTGGCCATGGTGCAGCCTCCTTTCGGGAGCTTCTGTATTTTCTCTATTATATTGCCTTTTGGTTCTGTTTGCAAGTCGTGCGCGGGTGTGATATACTGTCAAAAAAGGCATCGGAGGGACGAAGCATGGAGATGCAGGAACGGGTGGCGGGCGTGATCGCGGCGCTGAAGGCGGAATATCCGGACGCGCTCTGCGCGCTGCAGTACAAAAAGGACTATGAGCTGATGATCGCGGTGCGCCTGTCCGCCCAGTGTACGGACGCGCGCGTCAATCTCGTGACGCCGGGGCTGTTTGCACGGTTCCCGACGCTGGACGCCTTCGCGGACGCCGACATTGCGGACGTGGAGGAATGCGTGCGCTCATGCGGCTTCTACAAGCACAAGGCGCGGGACATCGTCCTCGCCTGTCAGATGCTGCGGGACGAGTACGGCGGAAAGGTGCCGGACAAGATGGAGGATCTGCTGCGGCTGCCCGGCGTTGGCCGCAAGACGGCCAATCTTCTGCTCGGCGACCTCTACGGCGAGCCGGGCAGCGTCGTCTGCGACACGCACTGCATCCGCATCTGCAATCTGCTGGGGCTGGCCTCCGGCAAGGAGCCGGAAAAGGTGGAGCGGCAGCTGCGGGCAATCCTGCCGCCGGAGGAGTCGTCCGATTTCTGTCACCGCATCGTCCTGCACGGGCGGGCCGTCTGCATCGCGCGGCGGCCAAGGTGCGAGGCATGTGCGCTTGCACCGTATTGCAGGACGTTTTCGGGAGAATGAATAAATCACGGCAAAAAATCGCGGGCGGAACGGTGATTTCTGCATAAAATTTCGAAATCGACCGAAAAAATCCGAAAAAGCCGTTGACAGAAACCAAACGTGGTGCTATGATGCACTCAACAAATTGAATCGCTTGTATCGCTAATTCGATAGAGGCGCGGGATTCATCAGTACCGCTTCGCAAGGCCAGCACGCCGCGCAGCGCGAAAGGGGAGACCGCCGAAGTAGGAAGCCGGGGTTCTGACCGCTTCCCGCTGGGTCGGCAGAGAACATCTGCCGGACTGTCACAGAAATTTTTTGTGAAGCGCTATCAATGGCTGTTCGGAACCGCCCGTCCCGGGGCGGCTGTTCCGCATATCCCATGAACCGCTTTAACAAAAGCGGTTCTTTTTTGTTGGTGTCTGCGATCAACGCAGACAAAGAATTTCCTGTCCGATGCGGGAAAAATCATCGGGAACCAACGTTCAAAAGGAGAACACTATGAGAAGAATGATCGCTTTGCTGCTCGCCGCACTGATGCTCGTCGCGATGACCGCCTGCGGCGCGAAGAACGAGACCACCGACACGTCCGCTCCTGCGGACACCGCAGCCACCGAGACCACCAGCACTGAAACCGCTGACACCAGCGACGCCGCCGAGTCCACCGAGACGGCCGACACCGCCGCGATCCCCGGCCTCGAGGACGGCGTGTTCACCGTCGGTATGGAATGCGCCTATGCGCCCTACAACTGGACGCAGATGGACGATTCCAACGGCGCGGTGCCCATTTCCAACGTCCCCGGCGCATACGCCAACGGCTATGACGTCATGATTGCCAAGCAAATCGCCGAGGCCAACGGCTGGGAGCTCGAGATCGTATCCAGCGCGTGGGATTCCCTGTGCCCGGCTGTCCAGTCCGGCACGATGGACGCCAATATCGCCGGCCAGTCCATGACCGCTGACCGGATGGCGCAGGTCGATATGGCTGGCCCGTACTACTACGCGACCATCGTCTGCCTGACCACGAAGGACAGCGCCTACGCCTCTGCGGCCTCCATTGCCGACCTCGCCGGCGGCACCTGCACCTCGCAGTCCGGCACGATCTGGTATGATTCCTGCCTGCCGCAGATCGAAAACGCCAACATCCTCGCCCCGGCCGACAGCGCCCCCGCGATGATCATGCAGCTTGAGACCGGCATGGTCGACTATGTCTGCACCGATATGCCGACGGCGATAGCCGCCGTCGCGAAGAACGACAGCCTCGTCATCCTGAACTTCTCCGGCACGGACGGCGATTTCCAGTTCGCCTCTGAGGAAGAGCGCGCCGAGAACGTCAACATCGGCATCTCCGTCCAGAAGGGCAACACCGCGCTGGCCGAGGCCATTGACGCAGTCCTCTCCACGATGACCGAGGACGACTTCAACGCCCTGATGGATCAGGCGATTTCGATTCAGCCGGAAGTTTAACGTGAGGCAGCCTCATACCATTGTCGCTGCGGCTTTCGCCGAATCTTTTGCCCCAATCCATCGGTTTGTAAAATTTGAAATACACAAAGTATTCCTGCATTTCCCAAACCGCGTCTTGTGACAAAATCTTTCACCGAAAGCTCTGGCGAAATGGTATGAGGCAGCCTAATTTTTGCCGCGTATACGAAAAAATTTTGAGGGAATCACGCGGTGTAGTTCACGAAAAGGAGAACTGTCATGGAGAAACTCGCGCAGCTCTTTCAGGACGTGGTACAGCTCTGGGACAAGTACCATGTGATGTACCTGAACGGCATCAAGAACACGCTGATCCTTGCGCTGGTCGCGACGGTGATCGGCTGCCTGATTGGACTCGTCTGCGGCGTCCTGAATACGATCCCCTATACGAAAAACGACCCGTGGCCGAAGCGTTTTCTGCTGAAGCTGCTGCGCGTGCTCATCCGCATCTATGTTGAGGTCTTCCGCGGGACGCCGATGGTGCTGCAAGCCGTGTTTGTGTACTACGGTCTGCCGTACTTTACGGACAACGCTGTGAAGTTCACGAGCATGTGGACGGCGGCCATCCTCATCGTCTCGATCAACACCGGCGCGTATATGGCCGAGTCCGTGCGCGGCGGCATCATCTCCATCGACCCCGGCCAGACCGAGGGCGCAAAGGCCATCGGCATGACGCATGTGCAGACGATGACGAGCGTCATCATGCCGCAGGCGCTGCGCAACATCATGCCGCAGATCGGCAACAACTATATTATCAACGTCAAAGATACGTCCGTCATGTTCATCATCAGCTTCACCGAGTTTTTTGCTGCGCACCGCTACATCGTCGGCGTGAACAACATGTATTTCCCGTCGGCGGCCATTGAAATGGTTGGGTATCTCACGATGACGCTGCTGGCCTCGCTGCTGCTGCGGTGGGTGGAGAAGCGGATGGACGGCTCTGACAGCTATGATCTCGTCCAGACCGACGCGCTCACGATGTCCGCCGGGACGTATAACCATCCGTCCAAGGGGACGCCGTTTGACGAGCGGAGCAAGGAATACCGCGGGGATGCGTGGGAAGAGAAAGGAGAACGCTGAGCTATGAGTGAAAACATTCTGGAAATTCGCCATCTCGGCAAATCCTTCGGCACGCACGAGGTGCTCCGCGACATCGATTTCAACGTGAAAAAGGGCGACGTCATCTCGATCATCGGCGCGTCCGGCTCCGGCAAATCGACGCTGCTGCGCTGCGTCAATCTGCTCGAAACGCCGAGCAGCGGCGAGATCCTCTACCACGGCAAAAACGTCGTGGGCCGCGGCGTCAATGCGCCGGAATACCGGTCGCACGTCGGCATGGTGTTCCAGTCGTTCAACCTGTTCAACAATATGACCGTGCTCGAAAACTGCATGGTCGGTCAGGTGAAGGTCTTGAAGCGCCGAAAGGAAGAGGCGCGCGAGCAGGCCATGACCTATCTTGAGAAGGTCGGCATGGCGCCGTATATCAACGCGAAGCCCCGGCAGATCTCCGGCGGCCAGAAGCAGCGCGTGGCCATTGCCCGTGCCCTTGCGATGGATCCGGAGGTGCTGCTCTTCGACGAGCCGACGTCCGCGCTTGACCCCGAGATGGTCGGCGAGGTGCTGACGGTCATGCAGCGGCTGGCGCAGGAGGGCATGACGATGCTCGTTGTGACGCATGAGATGGCGTTCGCGCGGGACGTGAGCAATCAGGTCGTCTTCATGCACCAGGGCGTCATCCGTGAACAGGGCGACCCGGCGGAGTTCTTCGCGAATCCGCAGAGCGCCGAGGCGCAGGATTTCCTCGCGCGTTTCCGCGGCGCAGAATAAAAGAAGAAAACAGCGCGGCCCGCAGCAATTTGCTGCGGGCCGCGTTTTGTATTTGTAGGGGCGGACAGGGTCGTCCACCCCCCTACAAGGTGTGGAGGAAGCGCTTCACAGCGTGGCGAAGATGCGGCAGCCGGTCTTGCGCAGCCAGCGGAGCAGCAGCGCCGCGAGCAGCAGCGTCAGCGCCGCGAAGGCGGCGAGATAACCGGTCAGGCTGAGCTTCGACCCGAACAGGAACCAGCAGCCCGCGATCAGCGCGGCATAGAGGAAGCCGCCGAACAGCGCGAGCATCACCGCGCCGCCCTGCTTGATGGGCGTGATCTCATTCGTCCAGTGCAGATTCGGCATCTTCAGCCCGACGAACAGGCCGAAGGAGGCCATCAGCAGCACATAGCCCGCGATCAGCACCGCGCCGAGCAGCAGCTCTGCTGCCGTAAACGGATGCGCGAATGCCAGCAGCACATAACAGATCGCCGCCGGAACACCGGTGAGCGTGAGGTGGACGGCCAGCTTCGCCCGCAGCACCTGCCACGGCTTGACCGGCAGCGACTGCGCGAGCCAGAGGCTCTTGCCCTCGAGCGAGACGGAGGGCGCGGCCATATCGTTCATCGAGGCCAGCAGGCAGACCGCCGCGATGAACAGCAGCGAGGCAAATTCGGCCCCGAGCAGCAATTCCAGATCCCGGATCTTCGCCTGATAAACGAGCAGGGCGACGCCGGCGATCGGGAGCATCAGCGTGCCGAGGCCGCAGTTGAGCATGTAGCTCGGGCTGGCGGTGAAGCGGGAGAACTCCTTCCGCAGCAGCGCGGCGGAGACGGACTGCCGCTCGGTGCGCGTCTCGCGGTAGACCTTTTTCTCCTGTTTGCCGCTGGACGTGGCAATTTTGAGGAAGCTGCGGGAGATGAGCCGGTACAGCAGCAGGAAGAGTGCGGCAAAAGCAGCGGACACAATGCCCATCGCCAGCGGGTCGCCTGTGCCGACGCGGCCAAAGAGATAGAGCGGATAGGCGCTGCGCCGGATGGTCGCGCCGTAGACGGCGGCATTCGCAACGAGGTCCTGAATGAGGGCCTGCGCCTTGAAATAGAAGAAATAGTAGGCCCCGAGGAAGACGAGCGAGACGAAGACGGTGATGAAGCTCTTGTTTTTGAGCTTGAGGCTGATCTTCGCGACGACCCAGCCGAGCGCACACGAGAGCGTGAGCACAAAGAGGGAGATGAGCGCGACGAGCAGCACGCCGCCGGCGATGGCCGCCGCGCTGGCCGAGACCATGATCCAGTAGACGATGACCGCCGGGAGGATGACCACGCCGGAATACATCAGGCCCATCAGATAGACGCCGAGCAGGCGGGAGGCCATGATCGTGCGCACGGGGATGGGCATGGAGAGCAGGAGGTCGTTATCCTTGGCGAGATAGAGGCTGGAATACGTGTTGAACACGCTGCCGAACGCGCCGAGGAAGACGGCCAGCAGTCCCATCAGCGCAAAGAAGAGCCAGTCCATCCCGGCGGCGGACAGCGCGCCGCAGAGCGAGACGGAGAGATAGGCGAAGATCCCGCCGAGCAGGCCCACCATCAGCAGCGCGAAGCCGACGAGATAGGCGATCGTCGCGCCTTTGGAGCGGGCCTTGTTCGTTTTTGCATTGTAGAAATAGGTGCGGAAGATCTCCGCCAGCTGCTTTTGCAGAAGGACTTTCAGCATGTCTCTTCCTCCAATTCCAGGAAGACGGATTCGAGCGATTCGTCGCCCTTGACGTCCTCCATCGTGCCGGAGCGGATGAGCCTGCCGCCCTTGATGATGGCGACCTTGTCGCAGAGCTTTTCCGCGACCTCGAGCACGTGCGTGGAGAAGAAGATCGCGCCGCCCGCGTCGCAGAGCTCGCGCATCATGCCCTTGAGCAGGTGCGCGGCCTTGGGGTCGAGACCGACGAACGGTTCGTCCATCAGGATGAGCCGCGGCTGATGCAGCCAGGCGGAGATGATGGCGAGCTTCTGCTTCATGCCGTGGGAATAGGCGGCGATGGGCTGGGCCAGATCGTCCGTCAGCTCGAAGCGCCCGGCATAGTCGCGGATGCGGGACCGGCGGTCGTCCGCGCTGACGCCGAAGATGTCGGCGATGAAATTGAGGTATTTGATGCCGGTCATGTATTCGTAGAGATCGGGGTTATCCGGAATGTAGGCCATCATGCGCTTGCAGGCGAGCGGGTCTTCGCGGATGGATGTGCCGCCGATGCGGATGTCGCCCGCGTCGAATTGCAGGATGCCGGCGATGGATTTGAGCGTGGTGGTCTTGCCAGCGCCGTTGTGGCCGATGAAGCCGTAGATCTCGCCGGGGGCGATGTGCAGACTGAGGTCGTCGACGGCCTTCTTTTCACCGTAGGTTTTGGTCAGATGATCGATTCGCAGCATGTCGCTGTCCTCCTCCATTTTCATAAAAACAGACTTTTGATGTTGTGGTTCCATTGTAACAGACGCCGCCGTGCGGGGATAGGGCGTTTCCAAACCTGAATGTGTCAATTCTTCAGGGTGCTTCTATAGACGTACAGAGCATGGGAATTGTTCCTTGCAAATGAAAAAAGCGGCTGCTATAATGAAAAAGAATGGGCGAAACTGAAATCGACCAGAGAATACAGGCCAAAAGGGTACCCTTTTGGAAGCGGATGAGACATCCGCTTCATGGGCTCCTGACGGCCGGAGGCTTGGAAGGAGAGACATGGAATGAACAGACGGATCGGCTGCTGAACGCGGATGCTTTGTGCGGTGCTGTGCCTGGGGGTATTGCTGGGGATGGCGCCCTGCGCGGCGGCGGACGAGGCTGTGCACGGGGGAGAGAAGCCGTTCGGCGTGCCGGTGGAGCTTACCGGCGTGATGCTCGGCGGCAGACAGGTCTATCTCGGCGTGGGCGAAGAAGGAAGCGGCGGAAGCTTTTACCTGATGGAAGCCAGCGGCAGAAGCTGCATCGCGAGCGAGTTCTTCTATCTGCATGTGTGCGTGGGCCTGTTCTGGAAGCTCAGCGAATGGGACCGGGAAGATTATTATCAGTTTTCGAAGGAGGAGCAGGCGGAAATATTGACGCAGCTCCGCGATGTGGACTTGACGATCGCGGCGTACAGCAATCAGACCATCGCTCCGCCGAAACCGGAAACGAACGAAACAATGTATGGGATGCCCGAAGAAAAGGTGTATAGACTCTATGGCGAACATGCAGGAGAGTGGCTGCTCACGGCGAGCTGCAAGGTGGGAGATAAGGAATACAAGGCATACAGCCTTGCGACGCGCACCGTGATCTCTGAGGCCCCGCAGGTTGAATGTACGACGGTGGAACAGATTAATGACTATTTGACCGAGGCGTTCAAAAACATTTCAAAATATGATACGGCGGAAAATCAGGACATCATATTTACGATCCAACTGACCGAAGATGAATACACGGGCGTGATCGATGTGCCGAAGGAGCCGGAGGGGTATCGGACGACCGTCGTGCTGGAAGGGCAGCACGGGTACAACCAGCGGGCTAAGCTGACCGGCGGCATCCATGTCGGGAACGACGATATGGCGATCTCGGGGATCGACTTTGCCGGCGCGGGGAAAGCCCAAAATCCACGGACGGATGGAACCCCAAACTGCGCCATCTACGGCGACGGCAGCGCCAACTTCATGGACTGCAGCTTTGCGAACTATTACCATGCGGTCGAATGGACCAAGGGGATGCGCGTCCCGGGCGGGAACTGCATCTATCAGAACAATTACATCGCATGGTATGTGGATGCGCCGCAGCCCAGCAGCGGCCATCCCTACTTTGCGGGCTGTACGTTTGAAGGCAATATCTGCGCCATCTTTGCGCGGGACTTCGGCTGGATCCCGCTTAGCGTGATCACACCGGCCAAATGCAAATTCATCAACAACGGAATCGATGTGATCAATCTTTCTGGAAAGATCTGGTTCCTTGCGAACAACCGCTTCATCCATGGTACGAATAAACAGTTTGTAACGCAGTCCACGGAGCTGGACGACTCGCCGGTGGCGACGTTTGCCGCGGCGGCTGAAGAGGCTGATAAGCCGATGGCCTTTGCCTATCCGATGATGACGGAGGACGGCGTGGGATATGATTATGAGACAAGTGACGAGATCCTGACGATCTCGGCGGATGACGCGAAAAACTATGCGATCCCGGAAAGCGTGCTCGCGGGCAAGACGCTGCGGCTGCTGCAGCCCGAATCGGGTGCGTTCGTGGCGAGCCTTGCGTTTACCGGCACGGCGGGAACGGGTACGTTCTGCCCGGCTGTGACGTTCGAAGAGGGGCCGCGCCAGCTGTCCGTGAGCGTGGAAAGCATGGGGGCGCTGACGGCGGAGGTGACCGTGGCGAGCGGCTTTGAAAGGGCAGTCGTGCTGGACAGCAGCGGCAGCAAGGTCAAGTCTGCGGCGGAAAAGGGACTGACGACGTTCCAGGCAACAAACGGCGGAACGTACACGATCCTCTACGTGGGCGTGGACGCCGTGAAGAACGGGAGCAGTGTCAATGTGAGCTATCGGGCCGAGGCCGCGGGCGTGCAGGTCATCGCGCTCTATGATGCGAGCGGACGGATGCTCGACGCGGAGACACGCTCCGGTGCGGCCAGTGGAGCGTGGATGGTGACGCTGACCGGCGCAAATGGCACGGAGGTACGCGTGTTCCAGCTCGACGCGGAGAGCTTCAGGCCGCTGGCCGCGCCGTTGCATACAACGGTACAATAAACGAAGCTCCCCCTCATCCGAGGGGGAGCTTTTTGCAGGCAGAGGAGCGTATGGAATAGATGAAATTTGACAAATTCTGTGAGCTGTGTTATGATGTTCTCGCCTCCTGATTGGGGGGGCAGGGTACTGCACAAGACGGCGGGCGGTTGGCCACATCCTCCGAAAGGAGGTGCTGCCATGCGAATTACGTTACATATCGGGCCATTTACGGTTACGATCATCGTGAAACGCAGAAACCGCCACTCGGCCAAGTGACGGTTTCTAAAGTATTGGAAACTTAAACGAACCGGGTCAACCGCTTGCCGCAGTACCCTTTTCCATTTTTATTATAACTGATTTTACGGCCTTGTCAAGAGGTAGATCAAAGGTGCAGGACGCGGTCGCGGATCTCCTGGGTGCGGCCCTGGTTCCAGTACTGCGTGCCGATATAGCCGCAGGTGCGCCGGGCGACGTTCATCTTGGACTGGTCGGTGTTGCCGCACTGCGGGCAGGTCCAGACCAGCTTACCGTCCTTGTCCTCTTTGATCTCAATCTCGCCGTCGAAGCCGCAGATCTGGCAATAGTCGGACTTCGTGTTCAGTTCAGCGTACATGATGTTCTCGTAGATGAACTGCATGACCTGCAGCACGGCATCGATGTTGCTCTGCATGTTCGGAACCTCGACGTAGCTGATCGCACCGCCGGGAGAAAGTGCCTGGAACTGCGACTCAAAGGCCAGCTTGTCAAAGGCGTTGATGTGCTCAGAGACGTGGATGTGATAGGAATTTGTGATGTAATTCTTATCCGTGATCCCTTCGATGATCCCAAAGCGCTTTTGCAGGCACTTGGCAAACTTATAGGTTGTGGACTCCAGCGGTGTGCCGTACAGGGAGAAGTCGATGTTCTCCTTCTGCTTCCACTCGGCGCACTTGTCGTTCATGTGCTGCATGACCTCAAGCGCAAAGGGCGTCGCGGCGGGGTCGGTATGCGATTTGCCGGGCATGTACTTGACGCACTCGTATAGGCCGGCGTAGCCGAGGGAGATGGTCGAGTAGCCGCCGTAGAGCAGTTTGTCGATCGGCTCGCCCTTGCCGAGCCGGGCCAGCGCACCGTACTGCCAGAGGATCGGGGCTGCGTCGGAGAGCGTGCCCTTCAGGCGGTTGTGGCGGCACATCAGAGCCTCGTAGCAGAGCTCGAGCCGCTCGTCGAAGATGCGCCAGAATTTATCCACCGCGCCGCCGGAGGAGAGCGCCACGTCGACGAGGTTGATCGTGACGACGCCCTGATTGAAGCGGCCGTAGTATTTCGGCTTGCCGGGCTCGTAGTTGCCGGCATTGGCGATATTGTCCCAGCCGTTGCCGGAGCGGTCGGGCGTGAGGAAGCTGCGGCAGCCCATGCAGGTATACACGTCGCCGTGGCCCGGGGTCTCGCCCTTGGAGAGCTTCAGCTCGCGCATCTTCTTCTCGGAGATGTAATCCGGCACCATGCGCTTGGCGGTGCAGCGGGCGGCCAGCTTTGTCAGTTCCCAATATTTTGTGCCCTCGTGGATGTTGTCCTCCTCGAGGACATAGATGAGCTTCGGGAAGGCGGGCGTGATCCAGACGCCCTTCTCGTTTTTCACGCCTTCGATACGCTGCTTGAGCGTCTCTTCGATGATGATGGCGAGGTCGTGCTTTTCCTGTTCGTTCCGGGCCTCGCCGAGGTACATGAAGACCGTGATGAATGGGGCCTGGCCGTTGGTGGTCATGAGCGTGACGACCTGATATTGGATAGTCTGGACGCCGCGGCGGATCTCCTCACGCAGACGGTCCTCGACGACCTTGGAGATCGCGGCTTCGTCCGGCGCTGCGCCGAGGGTGCGGATCTCGTCGAGGACGGTCTTGCGGATCTTCTGCCGGGAGATATCGACAAACGGGGCCAGATGCGTCAGCGAGATGGACTGGCCGCCATACTGGTTGGAGGCGATCTGGGCGATGATCTGCGTGGAGATGTTGCAGGCCGTGGAGAAGCTGTGCGGCTTCTCGATGAGCGTGCCGGAAATGACCGTCCCGTTCTGCAGCATGTCTTCGAGGTTGACGAGGTCGCAGTTGTGCATGTGCTGCGCGAAATAGTCGGCGTCGTGGAAGTGGATGATGCCGGCCTCGTGCGCGTCGACGATCTCCTTCGGCAGGAGCATCCGCGCGGTCAGGTCTTTGGAAACTTCGCCCGCCATATAGTCGCGCTGGACGGCGTTGACGGTTGGGTTCTTGTTGGAGTTTTCCTGCTTGACCTCTTCGTTGTTCGACTCGATCAGGGACAGGATCTTCTCGTCGGTCGTATTGCTCTTGCGCACGAGCGAGCGGGTGTAGCGGTAGGTGATGTACTGCTTGGCGACCTCGTAGGCCCCGTGCGCCATGATCTGGTGCTCGACCAGGTCCTGAATTTCTTCCACGCTCAAGGCGCGGTTCATCCCGAGGCAGGAATTTTCCACGCTCTCGGCGATGCGGCGGATCTGCATCGGCGTGAGCCGCTCGTCCTCCTTGACGACGTTGTTCGCCTTGGTGACGGCGGTGATGATCTTCATAATGTCAAAAATGGCCTCTGAGCCGTTTCGTTTGATGATCTTCATGGGGCACGTTCCTCTTTTCTTCTCTGTTCTTCTTCTGCGACACATAAAACCCATCCCGAAGGCACAAAATATAGGAGCCATAAACGGGATGGAAGCACAAGATATTGTGTTTTTGGTTTCGCGGTACGTTACATACTATATCCGATGGAGGCCGCGCTGTCAAGCCCAAAACGCAGAAAAACCATAGATATTGTGGAATTGATATAAGTTGATGCCGTGAAACACAATATCTTGTGTTTCACGGCATGCGCTTACATATTGTAGGGGCGGACGACAAATGGTCGCCCGATTTGCGCCCCCATTCTTTTCTTTCTCTTTTGGAGAAAGAAAAGAACCGCCGCGCCCGGTGAAGAAAAGAAAGAGAACTGTCAAAACCAGAAGTGCAAACCGTGCCGCCATCATGTAACAGCTCATTTGCCCGGTCATATTTGCCCGCCCCTCGTCACCTCTCCGCTGGCAACTACGCGCCGCACGCTATCTTGATGATGGCGGTCAGGCGGCATGTTGCGGATACGGTTTATAGGTGCGGGGAAGATCAGGGGTTTTCCGGTTCCAGGGCATCGGCGAGGGTATCGGTGATGGCGCCGCGGAAGAGGGAACCGGCGTTGCCGTGGACGATGTTGAGCGCCGGAGCCGTCTGTCCGAGGGGAGTTTTGCCGTCCATGTAGACGTCGAGGTCGAGCATGAAGACGCGCGTCTCGGTGGCCTCCTTGGTGCGGTTGTTGACCTTGCGGAGCGTGCCGGGGCCGGATTTGACGTTGGCCTTCGCGCCGCCGGGAAGGCCCAGCGAGGCCGAGAGCTCACATTTGGAGAACGCGGACTCCTGCGCGTCCTCGTCGGACAGCAGACCGAGATAGCCGGGCTGGATCAGCTCGCGCCAGAGGCAGTCCTCGAGGCCGAGCGCGGCGCGGTCGATGGCGTTGATGTAGCGCAGGCCCACGCGCGTGAAATAGGCGGGCTGATAGAGCTGGATGAGGGCGGCGAGCACGCGGTCGAGCCGCTTGGCAAAGTCTTCCCAGCGGACGTATCCGTGCGTGGAGAGGGCGACGAAGCTCTTCGTCAGGCTGACCTTCCACTGGCCGTCCTCGGAGATCAACTGATAGTTGTTGACCGTGCCCTGCGGGACGGGCTTGCCGTTCACGATCTGCGGGGGCAGCTGCTCCACCTTTTTCTGGTACTGCGGATATTCTCCGCGGATGCGGTCCTGAAATTCGGCGGGGTCGGTGGATTCGATCTTCAGGATGTCGGGAAAGCGCAGCTGGCAGATGACCTCGAGCAGCTGCCTGCGCTTGAAAATCTGGCGGGCTTCTTCTGAACGCATATACATTACCTCGTTTTCAGATTACTTATAGTATAGTGTTTTTTGCGAAAAAAGCAAGGGCGTGTCCGTGCCAACTGACGCTTCCATTTCGCGAAAAGTATGCTATACTACGAATAGAAAAAGGAGGACATTATATGGGCTTTTTGCGTCTGCTGGAATCGATCCGGATCCCGGTGCTGAATGTGTTTTTCTCCGGCATCACCTACTGCGGCGACGAGATCGCGTTTATGGTGGTCGCGTTCGCGCTCTTCTGGTGCGTGAACAAACGGACGGGATATTATGCGTTTCTGGTCGGCCTGTTCGGCACGATCGGCAACCAGTGGCTGAAGATTGCCTGCCGCATCCCGCGGCCGTGGGTGCTTGATCCCGATTTTACGATCGTGGAGTCCGCCCGCGCCGCCGCAACGGGCTATTCATTCCCGTCCGGGCACACGCAGAACGCCGTCGGCACCTTCGGCGCGATCGCGCTGACGACAAAGCGGAAATGGGTGCGCGGCGTGTGCATCGCGCTGATCGTGCTGGTGCCGTTTTCACGGATGTATCTCGGCGTGCATACGCCGCTGGACGTCGGCGCGGCGTTTTTGATGGCGGCGGCGCTGCTGGCGCTGTTCTATCCGGTGTTCCGGTCGGAGCAGTCGATGGCGAAGGGGATGCCGTGGCTGCTGGGCGCGGCGGTGCTGCTGGCCGCGGCCTTTACGGGGTACATCAGCGGGCTGCGGGCGGACGCGGCGGCGCTCGACGGGTCGAACTTCGCGCATGCGCAGGAGAACGCCTATAAGCTGCTGGGCGCGGTGCTCGCGCTGCTGCCGGTATATTTCCTGGAGAAGCGTTACGTGAAATTTGAGACCGGCGCGGTCTGGTACGCGCAGATCGCAAAGCTCGTGCTGGGCCTCGGGCTGGCGATGGCGGTAAAATCGGTGCTGAAGGTGCCGCTGAACGCGCTGCTGCCCGGCGGCCTGGGCGACGCGATCCGCTATTTCGTGCTGGTGCTGTTCGCGGGCTGCATCTGGCCGATGACGTTCCGCTGGTTCGGCAAATGGGGGAAGCAGCGGGCATGATGACGGCGGTCTGGATCGTTTTGGGGCTGGCGCTGTTCTGTCTGCTCGGCGGGTGCGCGGCGGTACTGGCCTGTTCGCGCGGACGGCACGCCACGGCGGCGGAGATCGACGACTATCTGAAGCCGTATCCTATCCACGATGAGGCGATGGCCGCGCAGCGGTTCGTGCTGGAGCAGGAGCCGGAGCAGCTGTTTGTCGAGAGCTATGACGGCAAGCGGCTGCACGCGCAGCTGCTGCGAACGGAGAACGCCGTAGGCACGATTCTGCTGTTCCACGGCTACCGCTCGAGCTGGAACGTGGACTTTTCGGCGTCGCTGCTGTTCTACCGGTCGCTGGGCTACAATCTGCTGCTCGTCGACCAGCGGGCGCATCAGGGCTCGGAGGGGACGTTTCTGACCTTCGGCGCGAAGGAATGCTATGACGTGATCTCGTGGGTGACATACCTCGGGCAGAAGCTCGGGCAGGCGCATCCGCTGTTCCTCGGCGGGCTTTCGATGGGGGCGACGACGGTTTTGCTCGCGTCCTGCTTCGAGTTTCCGGCGAATGTGCGTGGGGTCATTGCTGACTGCGGCTTTACCGAGGCGTACGCGGAGATGCGGCACGTGCTGCGCGGCGTGGGACGGTGGATCCCGGCACGGTTCGTGCTGTTCTGGGTGAATCTGGCGGCGCATCTGCTCGCGGGTTATGGCCTGCGCGAGGCGGACACGCGGCTGAGCGTCGCGGAGAGCCGGTATCCGATCCTGTTCATCCACGGCACGGGGGATGATTTCGTCCCCTGTGAGATGACGAAGGAGAACTTTGCCGCCTGCACGGCGGAGAAGGAATGCGTGCTCGTCGAGGGTGCGCAGCACGGATGCAGCTATGTGCGGGACCGTGCGCGCGTCGAGGCGGCGCTGCGGACATTTTTGGAACGGCATACGAAAGGGGAGGACGGACATGACGAACCAGCATGAGATCACGAAGCGGATGCCGCTATTGAATCGCGAGGGGAATCTGACCGAGCCGGGCTGGGCGCGCGGCCTGCTCTGGGACTATCACCGGCCGGACATCCGGGCGAGCGGGATGCGGATCAAGGAATGGGACTATTATTTCGTGTCCAACGGGCATATCGGTCTCGCGCTGACGATCGCGGACAACGGCTATATGGGCCTCGATTCGGTCTCGTATCTCGACTTCGATGAGAAATGGGAGATCACGAAAAGCCCGATGCGGCTGCTGCCGATGGGCAAGACGGCCCTCCCGGAGACGAGCGCCGCCGGGGCCAGCGAGATCGCGCGCGGCGGCTATGCGCTGGCGTTTTACCACGATGACGACGGGACGCGCAAGCTGACGTTCCACATGGACAAATTCCGCGGGAAGGATGCCATCGAGGGTATGATCGCTCTCTCGGACGAGCCGGCGGAGAGCATGGTCATCGCGACGCCGTTTGAAAAATCTGGCCACTTCTACTACAACCAGAAGATCAACTGTATGCGGGCCTCCGGCTGGATCGAGCTGGGCGGGGCGCGCGTGGAGCTGGATCCCAAGACGTGGTTTGCTGTGCTGGACTGGGGGCGCGGCGTCTGGACGTACCACAACACGTGGTACTGGGGCAGCGCGTCCGGCGAGCTGGACGGCGTGCCGTTCGGCTGGAACATCGGCTACGGCTTCGGCGATACGCGCGCGGCGAGCGAGAACGTCCTGTTTTATGGTGGAAAGATCCACAAGCTGAGCCAGGTGCGCTTTGAGATCCCGATGCAGGACGGGAAAGAGGACTATCTCGCACCGTGGCGGTTTTCGAGCGACGACGGGCGGTTTGAAATGGCATTTGCGCCGATCCTGAACCGGGCGGCGTGTACGTCCGTGGGCGTCATCAAATCTGACCAGAATCAGGTGTTCGGACGGTTCACGGGCACGGCCGCGCTCGACGACGGGACAGTCTTGCAGGTGAACGACTTTTTCGGCTTTGCCGAGAAGGCAGAGAATAAGTGGTAATAAAACGCATCCTCCCCAGTCGGGGAGGATGCGTTTTGTATACGGAAGCAGCTGTTTGCCCGCTATCATCAAGATAGCGTGCGGCGAGTTTCCTCTGACGCCGCGGCGGTTCTTTTCTTTCTCAAAGAAGAGAAAGAAAAGAATGGGGGCGCGAAAAAGCGGGCGGACAGGGGCGTCCGCCCCTACAGGGAGCGGCAGAAAAGAAAACATCCCCCTCTCGGGTGAGAGGGGGATGCTGATTACTCGATGTCATGGACGACCTCTTCGGGCGGGGTATCGAGCCGCTCGGGGTGGGCCATGAGGCGCTTGAGGTATTTGAGGACGGTCGCGAAATAGAAGCCGTCGCAGATGCGCTCGTCGGTGTTGACGGTATAATCCACATATTTGTGGGCGACGACGGTGCCGTCGTCCTGGATCTCGTTCTTCCGGTATTTGCAGCCGAAAGCGATGAAGACCGGGAGGTTGCCGAAGTCATAGAGATGGTGGACGATCGGTGGGATGCCGAGCGAACCCATCGACGTGAAGAAGATCGAGCCGTGGAACGGGCTGACCTCAAGCAGGAACTTCGGCAGGAGGCCGAAATAGTCGATCAGCTTGAGCAGCCAGACTGTAAACTTGAACAGCACGCCGGGGATCAGTGAGAGAACCTTCGCGGTCTTGTCAAAGTCGCTGCCGAGGGCGTGGCCCTGGATGTCGGAGACAGCTTTGTTCAGCTTTTCATAGACGTCGTTGGCCGTGTCGGTGGGCTTGAGGTGGATTTTCGCGATGGACTCCGACGCGTCGGTCGCCATCTCGGTCTTGACGACCATGCAAAACTGGATGTCGTCGTCGCGGGAATAGACCTGCTGCCCGGAGAGGAAGCGGTTGACCGCCGGATACTTTGCGACGCAGCGGACATAGGCTGCGAGGAAGACGTGCGTGATGCCGAAGCCGGTCAGGCCCTCGCGCCGCTTCTGGCGGATGTAGCGCTCGATCGGCGTGATCTCGACGGTGTCGCGCACAAAGTTCGACGCGGGGACGCGGTTTGGCATGATGTAGTTTGCGACGGTCTGCATCGGGTCGAGCGTGCGGAGCTTGCGGCCGTCGGGCCGGTCGCCCCAGGTGGGGTGGTATTTGCCGTCGAGGTGGAGCTGCATTGCAAGTGACGCGCACAGACCGCCAAGCAGGAAGAGCATGTCCGGCGCGACGCGCTGAAGCCGCGGCCAGTCCATGGTGCGCAGGGCCGCGCGGTGCGTATAGAGCAGGACACCGAGCGCCGCCGCAAGCAGGACGATCAGGCCGAAGCTGCTCTTGACCGTGCCGCTGACCGTCACGGCGTAGAACGCCGCGATCGCGAGATACGCCACCCAGAACACGAATACGATTGGAACGGGGTAGGATGCAGTGGAGACCTTGATGCCGTAGTAGATCGCCAGCATGAAAACCGGGACTGCCGTCCGGTAGAAGCGTTCTTCGCCGCTGCAAAGTAAGATCAGCACATAGATCAGACAGGCCGCCACCGGCAGTACGATTTGGAACCACACCGTCGCCGCACCCGCGCCTTTCTCGCAGGGATATGCGATGCGGAGCACTGCCGAAGCCGTCAGAACCAGCGCCGCCAGCCAGGTAAACACATTTTTCCGGCTGACAAAATAGGAAACTCGTCTTTTCATAGCTTTTATGATACCAATTTCCGGGGAAAAATGCAATGGGGAATTTGGGCGGGGATGCCTTGCAGCAGACAAAAAGGCTCCCCTTGATGCAATCAAAGGGAGCCTTTGGGCCTGAAATCAGTCGGAGACAGTCTCGGGGGCGGGGATGAGCCAGTCGATATAGCGGGCGGGCTCGGTCACGGAGCCGCGCGTGGTATAGACGGCGTAGTTTTTGAACATGACGGGCGTCAGGTACCCGCGGTCGCAGAGACGCTGATAGAGGTTATACGAGTTGCCGCTGTTGACGAGCATGCGGTTGCAGAGGCTTTGCATCGTGCTGTCGGCGAGGCTGCCGTAGCTCAGGCTGCCGCCGGACTGGAAAAACGGGCTGAGGTCGAAATTCGGCGACAGGCGGACCTCGCCGTAGTAGAGATCAAAGTTTCCGGCGCGCAGCAGCGTGAGATATTCCTCATAGTCGACGCTCTTGAGCGTGAGGTCGAAGCCGAGGGCGTTGAGGTCCTGGACGACCTTCGTCGCGGCCTGCACGCGCTGATAGCTCGACGCACAGACGAGCATCGTGCCGGAGACCGGCACGGCATAGCCGAGCGAGGAGACATAGAGGTCGAGCCGGCCGTCGTGATCCATGTCTTCCACGGAGGCCGACTCCAGCTGGCGGTAGAAATTTTCCATGCTGTAGGAATATTTCAGGGCGAGCTTTGCGTCGTAGAGCTTGGAGCTCGGCTGGCAGGGGAGCGTCGCCGCGCTGGCGAAGCCGCCCATGAGGTCGGAGACGATGGCGTCGCGGTCGATGGCGTAGGTGATGGCGCTGCGCAGGCCGTAGTTGGAGAAGACGCGCGAGCCGATGTTATAGCCGATGTACTGCAGAATGCACGTCCCGTCCTCCCACAGCTCATAGTCGTTGTGGAAGCCGGCGTAGGCCGCGGAATTCGGGTCGGTGAGCACCATGTTGATATTCTCGTACTCGAAATTGTCGCGGATCTCGGCGGTGGTGGAGACGGAGGTCAGCGTGATCTCGTCGTAGTCCACAAGCGGCGTACCGCCCTGCCACCAGTCGGTATTGCGGACAAGGCGTTCGGTGGATTCGAACTTGTAAGGCCCGGTCCCGGGCGGGACGTCCTGCTCCATGGTGTCCTTCTGGATGATGGGGATGTCGAGCAGGAGGGGCAGCTCGTCGTATGCGACGGTGGTCGTGAGAACGACGGTCTGCGCGTCGAGCGCTTCGATGGAGGTGACATCGCGCAGGCGGCTGCCGTAGTAGGCGGTGCCGCGGCTGGACTCGAGCGAGTAGACGACATCGTCTGCCGTCATCGGCTCGCCGGTATGGAAGCGGACGCCGGACTGGAGCGTGATGGTGGTGGCCGTGCCGTCGTCGGAGACGGAATAGTCCTTTGCGAGGATGGGCACGGCGTCCAGCTCCTGCGTGACGGCGAAGAGCGGCTCGTAGAGGAACGAGAAGATGACGCGGTTGTTGAGGCCCTCGCAGTTGTAGGGGTGCAGGCCGTAGTCCGGCTGATAGGCGAGGCCGAAGGACTCGAGCTCCGAGAGGACCTCGGTCACGACGGCGGTCGTCTCCTGCTGGGGGGTGCTTTCGGTTGGGGCGGCGTCGGTCTGGGCGTCGCCGCTTTTGAATTTGTCGGTGAACCAGCTCATGTCGATGCCAGAGCAGCCGGAGAGTGTGAACAGCAGCAGAGTCAGCGCCAGAAGGACGCAGAGGGTGCGGCGCATGGCGCTCACTCCTTTCTCATGATGATGGCCGCCTGAGAGCCGCGCTGGTTTCCCACGGCGCGGTGCGACCAGAAGCGGTCGGGCTGACACTTCGTGCAGTCCGGGCAGACATCGATCTCGGAAAGGCCGGCCCGTTCCAGCCAGAGGCGGTTGAGACCCTTGAGGTCGACGTGATATTTTTCACCGCGCGGCTCGAAAAACGGCTCGGCGTCTGCGCCGAGGGCGTTTCGCATCGCTTCCGGCACTTCGGGGCCAACCTCGAAGCAGCAAAGGCCGATGCAGGGGCCGATCGCGGCGCGGATGTCGGAGGGGCGGCTTCCAAATTCGCGGGTCATGGCGGCGACGGCTTTGGCCGCGATGCCCATGGCCGTGCCGCGCCAGCCGGAATGGACGGCGCCGAGCGCGCCGGTCGCGGGGTCGAACAGCAGGATCGTCGTGCAGTCCGCGCCGAAGCAGCAGAGCGCCACGCCCGGTTCATCGGTGACGAGGCCGTCGCAGACGACAGTCTGCTCCCGCAAAAGGCCCGTGCCGCAGTTGGCTTTTCCGACGCGGAGAATGGTGTCCGTGTGCTCCTGCTTCGTGAAGACGGTCTGCTCTGGCGCGAAGCCGGCGGCGGCGCCGAGGATGCGGTAATTCTCACGCACGTTTTCCGGCACGTCGCCCCGGTGCGTGCCGAGGTTGAGCGAGGTAAGATGGCCCTCGCTCACGCCGCCGAAGCGCGTGGAAAAGCAGTGGATGCTTCCAGTCAGCGCGTCGGCGGTCAGATATTCCAGTGGTCCCTGTTTGATGGTGTGAAACATGATCCTCAATTCTGCGGGGCATTCTGCCCGCGTTCAGCGGCGAGATCCTTGTCGCGGCAGCATTTTTTATACTTCTTGCCGCTGCCGCACGGGCACGGATCGTTCGGACCGATCTTGATCTTCTTGACGACAGGCTGGCGGCGGACAGTCTTGTCGCCGCCGGCGTTCGCGCCGGTCTCCTTCGCGACACGTTCGCGCTTGATGTCCTCATTCGTCTTGATACGGACGAGGAAGACGCGGCGGACGATCTCCTCCTTGATGGCGTCGGTCATGGCCTCGAACATCTCGAAGCCCTCGCGCTTGTAGGCCACGACGGGGTCTTCCTGCGCGTAGGCGCGGAGGCGGATGCCCTGACGGAGGTCGTCCATGGCGTCGATATGATCCATCCAGTATTCATCGACGACGCGGAGCGTCATCACGCGCTCGAGCTCGCGCATGGCGGGCGCGCCGTACTGCTCTTCCTTCTTGGCGTAGGACGCCTGCATGAGGGCGAGGACGCGCTCTTCCATATCCTCGCGCGTGAGGCTCTGCAGCTCTTCGTCGGTCGCGACCCAGACGCCCTTCGGGAAGCAGATGTTCTCAAAGTGGCTCATCATCTCAAAGAACGCGGTGCGGTCGGGCAGGTGCGGCTGCTCACCGAAGGCACTGGCGACGTAGGTGTCCACGTAGAAGCGCATCATGGACTGGACGTTCTTCTGCAGATCTTCGCCGTCGAGCACCTGCTGGCGCTGCTGATAGATGATCTTCCGCTGGACGTTCATGACGTCGTCGTATTCAAGGACGCTCTTCCGGGCCTGATAGTTGCGGCTCTCGACGGTCTTCTGCGCGTTTTCGATCGCGCCGGAGAGGATCTTTGCGTCGATGGGCGTGTCCTCGTCGAGGCCGAGCGAATCCATCATGCTGAGCACGCGCTCAGAGCCGAACAGGCGCATGACGTCGTCCTGCATCGAGAGGTAGAACTGCGTCTGGCCGGGGTCGCCCTGACGGCCTGCGCGGCCGCGGAGCTGGTTGTCGATGCGGCGGGACTCGTGGCGCTCGGTGCCGATGATATAGAGGCCGCCGGCCTTGCGGACGAGATCGGCCTCGCGGTCGACCTCGGCCTTGTGGAGCTTGTAGGCCTCGTTGTAGGCCGCGCGGGCGGCGAGGATCTCGGGGTCGTCGGTCTCGGCGAAGGAGTTGGACTCGGCGATCAGCTCGTCGGAGAGGCCCTGCTTCCGCAGGTCGCTCTTCGCCATGAACTCGGCGTTGCCGCCGAGCATGATGTCGGTGCCGCGGCCCGCCATGTTCGTCGCGATGGTGACGGCGCCGAGGTGGCCCGCCTGCGCGACGATCTCGGCTTCTTTTTCGTGGTGCTTCGCATTCAGAACGTTGTGCGGGATGCCCTCACGCTTCAGAAGCTGGCTTAAAAGCTCAGACTTTTCGATGGAGATCGTGCCGACCAGCACGGGCTGGCCCTTCTCGTGGCATTCTTTGATCTGGCGGATGACGGCGCGGAATTTGCCCGCCTCGGTCTTGTAGACGATGTCGGGGTTGTCGATGCGGATGACGGGTTTATTGGTCGGGATCTCGACGACGTCGAGATCGTAGATGCCGGAGAATTCCTCCTCCTCGGTCAGGGCTGTGCCGGTCATGCCGGAGAGCTTGGCGTAAAGGCGGAAGAAGTTCTGGAAGGTGATGGTGGCAAGCGTCTTATTTTCGCTTGCGACCTTGACGCCCTCCTTGGCCTCGATGGCCTGATGGAGGCCCTCGTTATAGCGGCGGCCGTACATCAGGCGGCCCGTGAATTCGTCGACGATGATGACCTGCCCGTCCTTGACGACGTAGTCGATGTCGCGCTTCATGAGGCCGCGGGCCCGCATGGCCTGGTTGATGTGATGGCTGAGGGTGGAATTTTCCACGTCGGCGAGGTTTTCTACGCCGAAAAATTCCTCGGCCTTGGCGATGCCCTTCTGCGTGAGACTGACGGTGCGCTCCTTTTCGTCGACGATGTAGTCGCAGTCGAACTGATCCTGCAGCTCCTTATCGTCGGTCGTGGAGAAGACCTGCTTTTTCAGGCGGGCGACAAAGTAGTCGGCCATCTCGTAGAGCTTGGACGATTCTTCGCCCTTGCCGGAGATGATGAGCGGCGTCCGCGCTTCGTCGATGAGGATGGAGTCGACCTCGTCGACGATGACGAAGTTGTGCCCGCGCTGGACCATCTCCTGCTTGTAGATGGCCATATTGTCGCGGAGGTAGTCGAAGCCGAATTCGTTGTTTGTGCCGTAGGTGATGTCGGCGGCGTAGGACGCGCGGCGCTCGGCAGGCGTCTTGTCATGGATGATGAGGCCGACGGAGAGGCCGAGGAAGCGATAGACCTTGCCCATCCACTCCGAGTCGCGCTTGGCGAGGTAGTCGTTGACGGTGACGATGTGGACGCCCTCGCCGGTCAGGGCGTTGAGGTAGGCCGGGAGGATGGCGACGAGCGTTTTGCCCTCGCCGGTCTTCATCTCGGCGATGCGGCCCTGATGGAGCACGATGCCGCCGACGACCTGCACGCGGTACGGACGCATGCCGAGCACGCGGTCAGCCGCTTCGCGAACGGTGGCGAACGCCTCCGGCAACAGCTGATCCAGCGTCTCGCCGGCCGCGAGCCGGTCCTTGAATTCCTGCGTCTTGGCGCGGAGATCCTCGTCGGAGAGGGCGCGGTAATCGTCCTCGAGGGCCATGACGGCATCGACCAGCGGCGTGAGCTTCTTGACCTCACGCTCGGAGCGGGTACCGAAGAGCTTATTGAATAATCCCATAATAACGACCTTTCTGCGCGGCGGAGCCGCGCGGGACGGTAATTTTCAAATCCTTCGTAGCATTATACCACAGAGCACCCCATAAAAAAAGAAGAAATTGTGAATTTCTCCCGGCCTGCACGGCTTGATTTCAGGGGCCGATACTGATAAAATAGCGGCGTATCGAAAATCGGAGGAAACAGGTATGGCAATTCGGCTGCTGTCCGTGGATGTGGACGGGACGATCACAAATAGAAGAAATCAGGTCACGCAGGCGACGGCGGATGCGCTGCGCCGGGCCGCGGCGGCGGGCGTGATCGTCACGCTGAACACGGGGCGCAACCTCTGCGAGAGCCAGATGGTGCTGGACCGCGTGCCGGAGATCCGGTATCTGATGGGCTGCACAGGCGCTTTTTTGATGGATGTGCAGCAGCATGAGCGGCTGAGCAATCACACGCTGGACATCGTGACGGCGCGGCAGGTCAACGCCATTTTCCGGAAGTATGACACGCTGATCGGCATTTTCTATGACGATCTGGTCTGCAACCAGGCCGATGAGATCGGCCAGTTCACGCGGTTCTATCCCGCGGAGATGAAGAGCGTATTCGACACGCACACGGTCGTCCCGTCGCTGACGGCGACGCTCGCGGCGCGGGAGGGCAGCGTGGATAAATTCTACGTGGTCTTTGCCGACGCGGCGGCACAGCAGGCGGCGCTCCGCGAGATCGAGCCGCTGCCGGTCTTTGTGACGAGCGCGGGCTTCATCGACATAGAGGTCATGGCGCAGGACGCGAACAAGGGCGCGATCTTATTGGAGCTGGCGGAGCGATTGCACATCCGGACGGACGAGATCCTCGCCATCGGCGACAGCGAAAACGACGTCGCGATGCTGCAGACGGCGGGCGTCGGCGTGGCGATGGGCAATGCGAAGGAACATGTCCGCGAGATCGCGGACGTCGTCGCGCCGGACAACGAGCACGACGGCGTGGCCTGGACGGTGGAGCGGCTGCTCCGGGGGGAATTCTGATGGGTGCTGCGGATCTGACGCTGAAAATGGTGCTGATCGTGGCGGTCGGTGTCTTCTTTGCCTCGTTCATGGACGCCATTGCGGGCGGCGGCGGGATCATCTCCGTGCCAACGTATCTGCTTGCGGGCCTGCCGGCACACTATGCGCTGGGGACGAACAAGCTCTCGGCAGGACTCGGCTCGCTGGCGTCCACGGGGCGGTATATCAAAAACGGCTATGTGGACTGGAAGCTCGGCATTCCGGGGATCGTGATGTCGCTCGTCGGCTCGCATTTCGGAACGAAATTGCAGCTGATGGTGCCGGAGAAATATCTGCAATACTTACTGCTGCTCGTGCTGCCGGTGGTGGCGTTCGTGGTGCTGCGGCAGCGGCAGCTCCCGGAGGAGCGGGGGCAGATCGAGCCAAAGGCGCAGATGGCGATCGTCTGTGTGTCGACGTTTTTCATCGGGGCCTACGACGGGTTTTACGGGCCGGGCAGCGGGACGTTCTTCCTGCTCGTGTTCTGCAACCTCGCGAAGATGGACGTCCGGACGGCGAGCGGCAATGTGAAGCTCGTGAACCTCGCGTCCAACATGGGCGCGCTGATCACGAGCCTGATGAGTGGAAAGGTCTTTATCGTGCTCGGCCTGATCGGCACGGTGACGAGCTTCGCGGGGCATTTCCTCGGCGCGGGGCTTGCCATTAAAAATGGCTCGAAGATCGTGAAGCCGACGGTCATCATCGTCCTCATCCTGCTGGCCGTGAAGGTCGTGCAGGGGCTGATCACCGGGTCGAACTGACTGCTGGCAGCAGCAGAAACGAAAAATACGAATAAGGAGTATGTGCTATGAGTAAAACGATCGGCATCCTCGGCGGCATGGGGCCGCTGGCCACGGCGGATCTGTTCCGCAAGATCACCTGCCTGACAAAGGCAAGCTGTGACAACGACCACATCCGCGTCTACATCGACTCCAACGCCCGCATCCCCGACCGCACGGCGGCCATCCTCTCCGGGGGGACGGATCCCGTGCCGGAGATGACCTCTGCGCTGCGCCATCTGGAGGCCTGCGGCGCGGACTGCATCATCATGCCGTGCAACACGGCGCACTATTTCCTGCCGCAGCTTCAGGCGAAGACCGAAATACCGTTTCTCAGTATGCTCGCCGCTACGGCGAAGGCCTGCGCAGCGGAGTTCCCCGGCAAGACCGCGGCCGTCCTCGGCACGAAGGGGACGCTCGCGACCGGGCTCTACGACCGCGCGCTGGAGGCCGAGGGCGCTGCGTTCATTCTGCCGGACGAGGCGGAGCGCGACACGCTGATGCACCTCATTTACGATGTGGTCAAGGCGTCGAAGCCGCTCGCGCCGGAGCAGGGGACGTGGGAGCGTCTGCTGGACGGGCTGCGCGCGCGCGGCGCGGACTATTTCATCCTCGGCTGCACGGAGCTGCCCATCGTGGCCGATTCGCTGCCGGTGGCAGGACCATTTGTCGATCCGACGGCGGAGCTGGCGAAGGCGGCCATCCGTTTCTGCGGCTGCGAAACGCTGGAAGACTGAACAATACTCCGGACAGGACAAAACGACGAGCCGGGCGGCGCATGCCGCCCGGCGTTTTTGCACTTTTTCACTTTACATTTGTGCAGTGTGTTGAAAATATCCGAAAAAATCAATCGGCAATTTGTTAAAATATCTGAACGAAACTTTGGAAAACCTTAACAAAAAATAGGCAAAACTGAAAAACTTCTTTACATAACATTAACGCCTTGGTATAATGAAACTGCCCGGAGCGTGAGAAACTCCCGGCCAATCTTTTTAGAGGAGAAGGAGTATATGAAAGAAAAGAAGAAAATGGGCCTTGGTGTCCGCATCCTGCTCGGCATGGTGCTCGGCATTATCGTCGGCGCGATCCTGTGGGCGATCCTCGGCGTAGACAAGGCGAATGAGATCGCCACGGCGTACATCAAGCCGTTCGGTGACATCTTCGTCAACCTGCTGAAGTACATCGTTGTGCCTCTGGTCCTGCTCTCCATCATGGACGGCGTCATCTCCATGGGCGACATCGGCAAGGTCGGCAAGATCGGCTGGAAGACCATTGTCTACTTCCTGGCCACCACGGCCATCGCCTGCATCATCGGCCTCGTTGTGGCGAATATCTTCAAGGGCTCGTTCCGTGTGCTGGAAATGGCGGAGGACGCGGCGTATGAGGCGAAGAACGCCAACATCGTCGACACCGTCAAGGGCATTTTCCCGTCGAACTTCATCCAGCCGCTGCTTGATTCTTCGATGCTCCAGATCATCGTGATCGCGCTGTTCTTCGGCTGCGGCATCCTCGTCGCGGGCGAGAAGGGCAAGCTGGCCGCCGACGTTGTCAGCTCCTTCAACGAGGTCACGCAGAAGGTCATGAGCTTCATCCTTGCTGTCTCCCCGATCGGCGTGTTCTGCCTGATGACCTGGGTCGTCTCCAACCAGGGTCCGAAGATCCTTGGCGACCTCGGCCTCGTCCTGCTGGCGGCCTACATCGGCTACATCATCCATGTCGTGCTGGTCTACAGCCTGTCTGTCAAGGTCTTCGCGAAGATGAGCCCGATCAAGTTCTTCAAGGGCGTGCTCCCCGCGGCTGTCTTCGCTTTCACGTCCACGTCCTCCGTGGCGTCCCTGCCGGTCTCCAAGGAGTGCTGCGATGAGATGGGCGTTGAGAACGACATCTCCTCCTTCGTCCTGCCGCTCGGCGCGACGATCAACATGGACGGCACCGCCATCTATCAGTGCGTGGCCGCGATCTTCCTGGCCAAGTGCATCGGCGTCGACCTGACCATGGGCCAGATGGTGACCATCGTCGTCACCGCGACGCTCGCCTCCATCGGTACCGCCGGTACCTCCGGCGCGGGCATGATCATGCTGGCGATGGTGCTTGATGCCGTCGGCATCGATCCGACCTACATCGGCCTCATCTACGGCGTCGACCGTCTGTTCGACATGGGCCGTACCAGCCTGAATGTCATTGGCGACGCGTCCTGCGCGATCTGCGTCAACTACTGGGAAGGCAACGCCAAGAAGGCTGCCGCCAAGAAGGCGTAAGCTGCGGGCGTATCGCACCAGATCCAATTTCGGCCCCTCCGCGATCTCGCGGAGGGGCCGTTTTCGTCATTTCGCCGTGATAAGCCCTAGGGTGTATCTGAAAACTCCCGACGCACCCGGACAGCGGGCCTTTTCACGCCGCGCCGCGTCATTTTTCCTTGAAATACGTCAGTATTCCT
>JABLTR010011685.1_pt1 | contig 29399 bp, 19 predicted proteins | sample 7160071 | NCBI WGS metagenome assembly JABLTR01 (sample SAMN14651230, study PRJNA627086) | human gut metagenome | isolation source: feces | host: Homo sapiens | reverse complement strand
TTTTCCACCTTTTTCTTGCACAATTATTCTTTGCATATTATAATAGAGCGAACAGCGAAATACAATACTTTTTGAAAAGGAGTGCGAAAACTATGTCTAATCCTATCGTTACTATTACTATGGATAATGGCGATGTAATGAAAGCGGAAATATATCCGGAAGTTGCACCTAATACTGTAAATAACTTTATCAGCCTTGTTAAGAAAGGTTTCTATGACGGACTGATCTTCCACCGTGTTATCAACGGTTTCATGATCCAGGGCGGATGCCCGGACGGAACCGGAATGGGCGGTCCCGGATACAGCATTAAGGGTGAGTTCTCCCAGAACCGTTTCAAGAATGATCTGAAACATACACCAGGCGTTCTCTCCATGGCAAGAGCTATGAATCCGAACTCTGCCGGAAGCCAGTTCTTTATCATGCACAAGGCTGCTCCGCATCTTGACGGAAGCTACGCTGCATTCGGACAGATCATCGAGGGAATGGATGTTGTAAATGCTATTGCTGAGACAGACACTGACTACAGTGACCGTCCTCTTGACGAGCAGAAGATCAAATCCATGACTGTTGAGACTTTTGGCGTGGATTATCCGGAACCTGAGAAATGCTAAGAAGTATTTTTTCCGCAGGAAAACTGTAATTTGTAATATAAGTAAATCCCGGAAAATGGATAGTATATCGTAATATGATATGCCTGTTCACTTACCGGGATTTTTTATATTATCGGAAACTATGGCTATCCGAAAAATCAATATATCGAATATTTCTTATTTATCGAAAGTTTTCACTTCTCCATTGACTTTTGCAAAATAAAGCTCTGCATCTTTTTCAAGTCCGGCTCTTCCGTTGGTTCCTTCTGTGATTGCTTTCTTCACCTCTTCAATCTGGTCATCCGGTACAAGAAGCCTGAGAATCACTTTATCTGTGTATTCAGAATCCAGGATCGGAAGCTTTCTTTCTCCTGCTATGTACTGGATCTTTCCGATTCCTGTATAATCTGCTGTTACCTGAAGGGAGATCCCATGATGTTTTTCGATCACAGTACTTGCTGCAAGTCCGGCCTGCACAGCACCTGAATAGGCACGCACAAGCCCACCGGTTCCAAGAAGCACGCCGCCAAAATATCTTGTCACAACAATTGCCGCATTATAGATTCCAGCACCAAGAAGCACATCCAGCATCGGTCTTCCAGCTGTTCCGGACGGCTCTCCGTCATCACTGCATCTGGTCGCTTCCCTGTTCATTCCTACAGAATATACATAACAGTTATGCCGTGCATCCCAGTATTTCTTCTTCATTTCTTCGATAAAGGCAAGTGCCTCTTCTTCTGTCTCCACAGGACGGACAGTTGCAATAAAGCGGGATTTCTTCTCAACCAGCTCCCCTTCTCCGCCTTCATATATGGTTTTATAGTGTTCCAGCATATCTTTTATGCCTCCGTTTTTTCTGAGTTTTCGTAACTTACAGTTACCTGTTTTCTTTATTGTATAATAATTGACAGCTTTGCGCAATGTATAAGATATCAATGACTACAGCAATTCTCAGGTTTTCTGTGACCTTCGCTCACACAAAACACCTCGCGGAATATCACTAGTGAATCAATGGTATTCAGATAACGTTTCCTGATTTAATATCGCGATTTGTGAAATTTTTTTTAAGGGTTTATTTAGCATTCCATATTTGATATAATGGAACGGATTATAAAGGAGGAATAACATGAACTACGGAAAAAGATCCACTTCTAAGAAGCGGAATGCTCTGATCTCCCGTACTTCCATGCTGGAAAAAAGAGCTCACGTTTCGTTTATCCGGGTTTTATTTACAGCTCTGATCGCTGTCTGCGTCATGGTTATCTGCCTTGGCATCGGTTCTTTCCGAGGCGTGATCGCCGGTGCACCTGATGTCAATGATGTGGATATTTCACCTCTCGGATATGCAACGTTCCTGTATGATGATCAGGGAACTCAGATGCGGCAGCTTTCAGCACCTACATCCAACCGTCTCCCGGTAGCTCTGGAGCAGATCCCGGGCAGCCTGCAGCATGCAGTGGTGGCTATTGAGGATGAACGTTTTTATGAACATAACGGTATTGATGTCCGGGGTATTGCACGTGCCGGTATGAAAGCAATCACAACCGGTAATTTTTCGGAGGGTGCCAGTACCATCACACAGCAGCTTCTGAAGAACAATGTTTTTACAGACTGGACTAACGAATCCACACAGCTGGAACGTTTTACACGTAAATTTCAGGAACAGTATCTTGCCGTGCAGATTGAGAAAAAATACAGCAAAGATGTGATCCTTGAGAATTACCTGAACACCATCAACCTGGGCGCAGGTTCCTACGGTGTACAGGCTGCATCCAAGAAATATTATAATAAAGATGTATGGGACCTGAACCTTTCTGAATGTGCCACACTTGCAGGCATCACCCAGAATCCGACCAAGTTCAACCCTATTACAAATCCCAAGGCTAATGCCAAGAGACGTAAGGAAGTCCTGGATCATATGCTGGATCAGAAATATATTTCCCAGGATGAATATACGGCAGCATTAAATGACGATGTTTACTCCCGGATCCAGCTTGCACAGATGGAAAATACAGAGGAAGAAAGCACTGTCTACACATATTTTGAAGATGAAGTTACCAATCAAGTTATCAGCGATCTGATGAACATCAAAGGATATACCAAGACACAGGCTACCAACCTTCTTTACAGCGGCGGTCTGAAGATCATGACTACTCTGGATTCCAATATCCAGCAGATACTGGATGAAGAATATGCAGATCCATCCAACTATCCGGCTGATACTCAGTACGAGCTGGATTATGCACTGACTGTACAGACTCCGTCCGGAGAGCAGGTCAACTACAGCAAGGAAATGCTGCAGCTTTATTTCCGTGATCAGGATCCTGAATTTGACCTTCTTTTCAGTTCTCCTGAAGAAGGACAGCAGTATGTTGACCAATACAAAGCCAATATCCTTGCCGACGGAAGCACTGTTGTTTCCGAACGTGTCAACTTCGCCCCACAGCCGCAGTCTTCCATGACTGTCATTGACCAGCACACCGGATATGTGAAAGCCCTGATCGGCGGCCGCGGCGAAAAAACTGCCAGCCTTACCCTGAACCGTGCAACAGATACAACCAGACAGCCTGGTTCTACTTTCAAGATCGTATCTACCTATGCACCGGCTCTCAATGAAAAAGGGGATACACTGGCAACTACCTTTATGGATGAACCCTATGAATATCCGGACGGTTCTCCGGTCAACAATGCAAGCCGTAGTTACGGCGGCGAGACAACCATCCGTAAAGCGATCCAGAACTCCATCAACGTTGTAGCTGTTAAATGCCTGGAGCAGGTTACTCCTTCTCTTGGTCTTAAATATCTGGATGATTTCGGATTTACCACACTGGCCCACGGAACAGACGCAGATAAGGATGCCAACGGAAATGTATGGAGTGACGCCAACCTTGCAACTGCACTTGGCGGAATTACCAAAGGTGTCAAGAACATTGAGCTCTGTGCCGCTTATGCAGCTATTGCAAACAACGGAAATTATATCAAACCGATCTATTATACACAGATTCTTGATCATGACGGCAATGTTCTCATTGAGAACTCCTCTGTTTCCAGATCTGTCATCAAAGACAGCACAGCCTATCTTCTTACAAGTGCCATGGAAGATGTTGTCAAAAAAGGTACCGGTACAGCCTGCCAGCTTGACAATATGACAGTTGCAGGTAAGACAGGTACTACCGAGGATTACAATGACCTCTGGTTTGTAGGTTATACACCATATTACACATGTGCTGTATGGTCCGGTTATGATAATAATGAGAAGATTCCGGAAGATGCCCGCAATTTCCACAAGAATCTCTGGAAAAAAGTTATGAATCGTATCCACGAAGGGCTGGAGGACAAAGATTTCGAAATGCCGGCAAGCGTTGAGAAAGCAAGTGTCTGCTCTGAGACAGGTCTCCTGCCGCGTGCAGGCTGCCCGACTATCACAGAGTACTTCGATATTTCCAGTCTTCCAACTGAATACTGTGATCAGCACTTCTATGAAAGCAGTTATGATTACGATGAAGACTCCTATAATGAAGACACAGACACCGACTCAGCAGCAGAAGCAATTCCAAGCGCTGCTCCTGACAGCACGGATAGCACAGACAACGGCGACAGTACAGATAATACGGACAGCACAGATAATGGTTCCGGTGATAATACTGACGATTCCGGAAATGGCGATAATGGTGATGACTCTGGCGGCGGTGACACTGGTGATGATACCGGTGACGATGGCAGCGGTGATGACGGCGGCGGTTCCGAAGAGAACCCTGTAGAATATTACTGATTTCTAAAAAAATACCGGCTCCCGGATGTCAGATATTAATCTGATATCCAGGGGTCGGTATTTTTTTCAGAAATTCACACTTATATTCGTTCAATTACAGAACCATCTTAGCGGCACCGTAGATTCCGGCATCATTACCAAGTGTTGCGATCACGATCGGCGTATCTTTGCAGGATGAAAAAGTATACTCTTTGTAATATTTCCGGATACAGTCGATCAGAGGCTGTCCGGCCTTGGAAACACCGCCGCCGATCACGATAGTCTCCGGATCTGTCACACAGGCAAATATTGCCAGGGAGCCGCCAAGCTGCTCGCCTACTTTCTCCATCGTTGCCACAGCTACCGGATCATTCTCCTTAAATGCGTCCAGAACAGCTTTTGCAGAGATATCATCCATATCGCGGAGAACACTGTTCTCACCGGATGCTGCAAGTTCTTTTTTGGCCATGCGGACAATTCCTGTAGCAGAAGCAAACTGCTCCAGACAGCCTTTGTTTCCACAGTTGCAGGACTCTGTCTCATGATGATCCACATTGGCATGTCCGATCTCACCGCCAGCTCCGTGATGTCCTGTTACAATCTTGCCGTCAACAATGATTCCGCCGCCGACACCAGTTCCAAGCGTTACCATGATCACATCCGAGGAACCTGCTGCTGCACCCTTCCATGCCTCACCAAGTGCTGCTACATTGGCATCATTTCCTGCTTTCGCGCGAAGTCCTGTCATTTCTTCCAGCTCGCCTACAACATTCTTATATCCCCAGTAAAGGTTTACTGCACGCGGTACTTCACCTTTGGAGTTCACCGGTCCCGGAACACCGATTCCAACACCTTCTACATCATCTTTGGAAATGCCTTTCTCTTCGATCTTGGCATTTACGGCCGCAGCCACATCCGGAAGGATCTGCTCTCCGTTATTATCCTTGCGGGTCGGGATCTCCCATTTCTCAACAAGAGTTCCGTCTGTGCGGAAAAGTCCGCATTTTACAGTTGTTCCGCCTACATCAATTCCAAAACAATATGTTCTCATTTCTTATCCCCTCTTATTCTTCGTCCTCTGGATTCTCTCTCTTCTTAGCAAGGTTTGCCTGCACACGCTTATACAATGCCTCTGCTGCATTGTATCCCATCTTCTTCTGTCTGTGGTTGACAGCTGCTGCCTCAACAATGATTGCCAGGTTACGACCCGGGCGAATCGGAAGGGAATGGCATACAACCTTGTTTCCAAGATATTCCGTATACTCCTCATGAAGTCCCAAACGGTCATATTCCTTGTCTCTGTCCCACTCCTCAAGCTTGATAACAAGGTCAATAGACTGTGTATCCTTAACGCTCTCTACACCGAACAAAGTCTTTACATCGATGATACCGATACCACGAAGCTCGATAAAGTGACGTGTGATATCCGGAGCAGATCCTACCAGTGTTACATCACTGACCTTACGTATTTCAACAACATCATCACTGACAAGGCGGTGTCCACGTTTGATCAGCTCCAGGGCTGCCTCACTCTTACCGATTCCGCTCTCACCTGTAATCAGGATACCCTCACCGTAAACATCCACAAGTACTCCATGGATGGAAATGCAAGGAGCAAGCTGTACGCCAAGCCAACGGATGATCTCTGCCATAAAGCTTGAAGTTGTTCTTTCTGTCACGAATGTTGGGACATTATATTTAACAGCCAGATCGATCATATCCTGAGACGGACGTGTCATAGTACTGAAAATAACACATGGGATCTTGCTGGAGATGAAACGCTCATATTTAAAACGTCTCTCCTCCTCATTAAGCTGCATCAGATACGTATACTCTACATATCCGATAATCTGAACACGCTCATTTGCAAAATGCTCCAGATATCCGGTAAGCTGAAGCGCAGGTCTGTTGATCTCTGCAGTCTTGATCACGATGCCTGACAGGTCGATTTCCGGAGTCAGATTGGTAAGCTCCAGTTCCTGTGCCATCTTTGTCAACTGTACACCCTTCATACTTTTTTATCTCCTTTTCACTGAAAGTTTGCATTCTCACTGCCGTTTTACCGTGGCGTGAGACACCTTATGTTTAATTATACACAATCATGATAAAAACTGCAATGCGGCATCAGGATTTATGGAAAAATTCATACACCTGACGGGCACTTCCTGTGTTCATGCTCTCTGTCTGTGCCAGTTCTTCCTCCGAAGCATCCCGGATATTTTCCACAGATTTGAATTTTCGAAGAAGAGCTTTCCTCCTTGCATCTCCGATTCCGGGGATATCATCCAGAACAGAATGCACCTGTCCCTTGCTTCTGAGGGAACGGTGGTATTCAATGGCAAAACGGTGAGCTTCATCCTGGATTCTTGTGATCAGGCGGAATCCCTCGCTAGATGTGTCAACAGGGATTTCCACATTGTCGTAATACAGGCCCCTTGTTCGATGGTGATCGTCCTTTACCATGCCACATACAGGAATGCTGATTCCAAGCTTATCCAGAACTTTAAGAGCTATATTTACCTGGCCTCTTCCTCCATCCATAAGGATCAGATCCGGTAGCCTTGCAAAGCTGTCAAATTCACCGTTGCTTTCATGGGTAAATCTTCGGGTCAAAACCTCCTCCATACTTGCATAATCGTTAGGACCCTGAACCCATTTGATCTTGAATTTGCGGTAATCGCTGCGTTTCGGGCGGCCTTTTTCATAAACGACCATGGAACCTACAGACTCAAAGCCGCTGATATTGGAGATATCGTAGGCTTCCATGCGGACTACACCTTTAAGTCCCAGCCAGTCTTCTACCTCATGAACTGCGCCGATGGTACGTCCTTCTTCTCTCCTGATCTGCTCTCTGTCTTTGGAAAGAACCATGCGGGCATTTTCCAGGGCAAGTTCTACCAGTTTCTCCTTGGTACCTTTCTTCGGGACACGAATATGCACTTTCTGCTTTCTTCTGGCAGTAAGCCATTCTTCGATAATATCCGCATCCTCGATCTCACTCTGGAGCATGATCTCAGACGGGATAAACGGTGTTCCTGCATAAAACTGCTTCAGGAAGCTTGAGAGCACCTGAGCTTTTGTATCGCCCTTTGCTACCCGGAGATAGAAGTGATCCCTGCCGATCAGCTTGCCATCTCTGATAAAAAATACCTGCACAACCGCATCCTGATCCCTAAGATCTTCACTCTCATCCATAGCTACTGCGATAATATCGCGGTCTTCCCGGCCATATCCTGTGATTTTCTGGCGTTCCCCGATTTTTTGGATACTACGGATCAGGTCACGGGATTCCATTGCATCCTCGTAACGCATCTCCTCGGAAGCTTTCTGCATTTTCTCTGTAAGCTCGTCAATAGTGGCCTTGAAATCACCATTCAGAAAACGGACCACTTTACTGATGTTTTTACGGTATTCTTCCTGACTGATATATCCCTGACAAGGTGCATCACACTGCTTCATGTGATAATACAGACAAGGTCTGTCCTTTCCTGTATCTCTTGGCAGGGTACGGTTACAGGAACGCACCTGATAAAGCTTTCTCACCAGCTCTATCACATCTTTTACTGCACCGCCGCTTGTGTAGGGGCCGAAGTATCTGGCCTTGTCTTTTTTCATTCTTCTGGCAAAAAGCACTCTTGGATATGGCTCATTAACTGTTACCTTGATAAAAGGATAACTCTTGTCATCTTTCAGCATGGTGTTGTATTTCGGACGGTGTTCCTTAATCAGGTTGCATTCCAGAACAAGTGCTTCCAGTTCAGAGTCCGTAATAATGTACTCAAACCTGGTGATATGCGTTACCATCTGCTCAATCTTTGCGCCTTTGTTGCGGCTGCTCTGGAAGTACTGGCGCACACGGTTCTTAAGGCTGATGGCTTTTCCCACGTAGATGATCTCGTCTTTTTCACCATGCATGATATAGACTCCCGGTTTCCCCGGAAGTTTCTTTAATTCTTCCTCAATTATGAACATATACTCTCTCCTGATGCTTATAACTGCTGTTTCCGGTATAATACTGCAAAAACCGGGATCACTCCCGGTTTTTGTATGACCTTGTTTTATGCCTGCGGTCCCAGCTTTTCTTTTGTTTCTGTCTGATCCTGTGCATCACAACTTTGCATCTCAGAATTTTCTGCTGACCGGAGTTCATGTACTACTGCTGTATCAGCCTCCGGTACAGACTCGGTCTTTACAATGTCCTGTTTATTAGACACTTCTTTCTCATTCTCGGAAAGCACCAGATCTTCCAGATTCTCAGGAATATCCATTCCCTGCTGTACTGCGCGGAGAATCTTCATAAACTCTTTTCCGGTGATGGTCTCCTTTCGGATCAGATACTCTGCGATCTTATCCATCTCTGTTCTGTGGCTGCCCAGTATTCTCTTGGCCTCCTCATAAGAGTGGTGAAGAAGCTTCATGACCTCATGATCAATCTCTGTTGCTGTATCATCACCGCAGTTTAAAACTGCTCTTCCGCTTAAATACTGATTCTCCTGTGTAGCCAGTCCCATCAGCCCGAATTTCTCAGACATACCATACTGAGTGATCATGGCTCGTGCCACCTTGGTCGCCTGCTCGATATCATTGGCTGCGCCGGTTGTCACCGTGTCAAAAACAATCTCCTCTGCGGCACGTCCGCCGAGATATCCAACCAGCATAGCTTCCAGTTCTTTCTTGGTGTTTAAATATTTCTCTTCCTCCGGAACCTGCATAACGTAGCCGAGAGCTCCCATGGTACGTGGTACAATGGTAATCTTCTGTACAGGCTCTGAATCCTTCTGAAGGGCATTTACCAGAGCGTGTCCAACCTCATGGTAGGAAACGATCCGGCGTTCCTGCTTGCTTAAGATACGGTCTTTCTTCTCTTTACCAACAAGAACTACCTCAACGGACTCCTCAAGATCTTTCTGTGATACAGCCTTACGGCCTTTCTTAACTGCAAGGATCGCTGCCTCATTGATCATATTGGCAAGGTCAGATCCTACTGCTCCGGATGTTGCAAGTGCAATGGTCTCAAAGTCAACCGTCTCATCCAGAAGCACATTCTTGGCATGCACTTTCAGAATATCCACCCGTCCTCGAAGATCCGGTCTGTCTACGATCACACGTCTGTCAAAACGTCCCGGACGGAGAAGTGCAGGATCAAGAACTTCAGGTCTATTGGTAGCTGCCAGGATCAGAAGACCCTTGGAAGTATCAAATCCATCCATCTCTGCAAGAAGCTGGTTCAGTGTCTGCTCACGCTCATCGTTGCCTCCGCCGTAATGGGAATCACGGCTCTTACCAATGGCATCGATCTCATCGATAAACACGATACAAGGAGCATTCTTCTTGGCTTCCTCAAAAAGATCACGGACACGAGATGCACCTACACCTACGAACATCTCCACAAATTCCGAACCGGAAAGTGAGAAGAACGGTACCTGCGCCTCACCTGCAACTGCCTTGGCAAGAAGTGTCTTACCTGTTCCAGGAGGTCCCACAAGAAGGGCACCTTTCGGAAGCTTCGCTCCGATAGCTGTGTATTTCCCAGGATTGTGAAGGAAATCCACCACTTCCTGAAGAGATTCCTTGGCCTCATCCTGTCCTGCCACATCCTTGAAGGTGACACCTGTTTCTTTCTGAACATAAGCCTTGGCCTTGCTCTTGCCTACGCCCATTCCCATAATACCGCCGCCTTTGTTCATACGGCGCATGGAGAACATCAGAAGCCCAAAAAGAAGCAGTGTCGGCAGTACCACACTTAAGATCATTGCAACAAACTCGCCAAACACATCCGGCGGGTCAGTCTTAAACTTGATGCCCTTACCTTCCAGTCTCTTGGTCAGGGCTGTGCTGTCCTCGGTTTTCGTAGTATAGTAGCTCATATCCTCGTACTCGGAATTCTGCTTCTTCGGTACGATCGTCAGTGTACTGGACTGAATCGTTACTTCCTTAACCTGGTCCTTATCCACCATATCGATGAATTTATCATAGGATATCTCACTGCTGTTGTCCTTCAGCATGTTGGTAAACAATGCGAAGCAGACCAGCGTTACCAGGAGGCATATCAGAAAAGCCAGAATCGACTGATGGTTCTTATTGGATCCCTGGTTCTTGGGATCTTTGTTATCAGGCTGTTTCCCGCCCTGATCATTATTCAGTTGATTATTCATTTTTTTCCTCCTCTTGTCATTTCTTTATTATAAAGATAAAACCTGCATAAATCAACCGCGATATTATAAAAATAAAAGGTAAAAAAAACTTTACGGGATATTGCCAATGAACGGTAATGTAAAAAAACACATACTGGATATTGCCAGTAAATAGTAAGTTGTAGTATACTGTTCCCAGTGATTTGGAAAATTAAAAGAGGAGAGGAAATCAGACAAATGAAAATAGGTTTTGATAATGACAAATATCTGAAAATGCAGTCAGAACACATCCGGGAACGAATCAGCCAGTTCGGAAACAAGCTTTATCTTGAATTCGGCGGCAAGCTTTTTGACGACTACCATGCCTCCCGTGTTCTTCCAGGCTTTGAACCAGACAGCAAACTCCGCATGCTGATGCAGCTTTCTGATCAGGCGGAGATCGTTATTGTTATCAGTGCCAATGACATTGACAAGAATAAAGTACGCGGCGACCTTGGCATTACCTATGACGAGGATGTTCTTCGTCTCATGGGTGAATTTACAAGCCGTGGCCTCTATGTGGGAAGCGTGTGCATCACACAGTACTCCGGCCAAGAAAGTGCCGATCTCTTCAAGAAACGCCTGGAGAAACTGGGAATCCGTGTTTACAAGCTTTACCTGATCCCTGGATATCCAAGCAACACTTCTTTCATCGTAAGTGATGAGGGATATGGAAAGAATGATTATATCAAGACTACCAGACCTCTGGTTGTGATCACAGCTCCAGGACCCGGAAGCGGAAAGATGGCCACCTGCCTTTCCCAGCTCTACCATGAATATAAACGCGGTGTAAAAGCCGGCTATGCGAAATTTGAGACCTTCCCGATCTGGAACCTCCCGCTGAAGCATCCGGTAAACCTGGCATATGAAGCAGCTACCGCTGATCTTAACGATGTTAATATGATCGACCCGTTCCATTTGGAAGCTTACGGCGAAACAACCGTCAACTATAACCGTGATGTGGAAGTTTTCCCTGTTGTACAGGCAATGTTTGAGAAAATCATGGGAAGCTGTCCTTATAAATCTCCTACTGATATGGGTGTCAATATGGCCGGCAACTGCATTATTGACGATGAAGCCTGCCAGGAAGCATCCCGTCAGGAGATCATCCGCCGTTACTATAAGAGCATGAATGCACTTGTTTCCGGTTCCGGCACTGAAAACGAGGTCCGCAAGATCGAGCTCCTTCTCCAGCAGGCTCACGCAGAACTTCATGACCGCAAGGTCGTTCCTGCTGCCCTGGCAAAAGAAGAAGCAACAGGCGGCCCGGCAGCTGCAATGGAACTTCCGGACGGAAAGATCGTATGCGGAAAAACTTCCGACCTTCTGGGTGCATCTGCAGCTCTTCTCCTCAATGCACTGAAAGAGCTTGCAGGTATCGATCACGAGCTCCACGTGATCTCCCCTGATGCCATCCATCCGATCCAGCAGCTGAAGACCAAATATCTTGGAAGCAAGAACCCTCGCCTTCACATTGATGAGATCCTGATCGCCCTCTCTATGAGTGCTGCCACAAGTGATGCCGCACGCCTTGCCCTGGAGCAGATCCCGAATCTTCGCGGATGCCAGGTTCATACTTCTGTTATGCTCTCTGACGTGGATGTGATCAGCTTCCGTAAGCTTGGTGTTGAACTCACCTGCGAAGCAAAAGCTGAGAAAAAACAAAAATAGTATATTTTAAAACGGGCTGTCTATTAGCAGACAGCCCGTTTAATATTTTGCAGTTATTTACTGAACCGGAACAACTGATATTTTTATTTCTTTCTCGTCTTCGTTTTCGCTGAGATCGAAGTCACCGCCATCCTGTACGGAAACATGGAGCTCATACAGAACATCTTCTGAGAGCGTCTCCGGTGTTTCTCCGCTTTCTGTCTGGATATGCCACAGATCCTGCGGTACTTCTTTAAGCGTACCGTCTGTACCATAACCGTAGAGCTTCAGTGCATCTGCGCTGCCTGACAGCCCTTTCATCCGAAGTGCAACTGTAGTATTCGGGTGGATATTTTCCACAGTTACCGTACTCAGCCATCCGCAGACGCTGCCCTGACCTCCATCTGCCTCAAATTTTTCCTGGGTCAGCACATTTCGCATTGCCTTGTCCAGATCCACTTTTCGGTAAGGCATTTCCGGCAGATAAACGAATCTGTCCTGAAGTCTTAACAGCTCCAGATATCCGGTCGGGCAGTAAAGTGCATTTCCGCTGTTTCCTGCATACATGCCTATGGCCATATTGTTATATCCCGGCTTGCTGGAAACATCCATGGAGAATACTGTTTCCCCTGTCTCAAAATCAAGCATGATATACTGCCACATACCTGCTTCCAGATTCTGGACATAACCATAAATATATCCGGTCGCAGTAGAAAGCTTCATCATGGAAGTATCAGACAGATCACTTCTGCACCAAATACTCTTCATTTCATATCCATTCTCTGTCCTGATGGTGTCCACTCGCTCCACACCTGGCATGATCATCTTATTTCCCTGGCTCAGCCAGTTCACATCATAAATATTCGCATAACTCTGAATGGAAGAATCACTGTCCTCTTTTCCGAGATTTGCACTTCCGGCACCAAACCAGTTGCATACAATGGTGCTTACCGTTCCCTTTCCGTTATCATATACGATCGCTGAATTTTCCACAGAAACCTGTTTTTCCTCCGGAAGCTCATCGATCACAGGAAGGCTTGCAACTTTTTCCCCTGTTTTCATATCAACAGCAAGAAGATTCACAGGATTCTGGTTGTCTGTAAACATGACCAGATTATCTGTCATAGACGGAGAACAGCCGCTTCCCCATGCAAGGCCGCCACCTGTAGTGGCATCTCCCTCCTTGCTCTCTTTTGCACCAACGCTCTCATAAGGAGTCTCCCATACTTTCTGTACTCCATTATCAGCAGAAAACAGATAGCAGTTGAGATTGGTCAGGATCACCGCACCCTCTTTGGAGGAAGCAATGCCATTTTCCGCACCCTCGCCCGGAGTCAGTTCATATACAAACACAGCATTTGTAAGATCTGCTTCTTCTCCGTTTAAGATAGCATCAATGGCACTTCGGGAAATATATCCAACTGCCCCCTGCTGTTTCCGGTCAGGATAAATACGGAATCCACCGGTGGCAAACCATAAATTCCCGTCATAGTCAAATACTACAGAAAGAAGGTTCTGATCCAGTGTTTTTCCAAGAACTGCCTCTGCTGCAGCTTTGATATCAATATCCAGTACTTTTTCGAATTCAGGCAGCACATTTCCTTCCTCATCTGTGGCTTTCAGCATCAGCACATGGTTGTTGCTGGTAGGACACACGATCCGGTTGCTCTCATCAACAAAAGAATAGGAACTCTGAATCACATAGTCACCGCTGTCATGCTGTTTCGGGGAAAAATATCCTTCTGTCTGTGTCTCATCCGCATTAATATCACGGATTGCAAGACCTCCAAGAAGAGGAACCACCGCATGACCGTAAGAATCAAAAAAGATAGCCGGAGATGCGTTTGCATTTACCTTTTCATAGGAAACATTAATCTCAGGATAAATTCCAACCGGCAGCACTTCGTCCGTACTGTCCGTGTTATAGCAGTCGTGATGGATATTGGCATCAGCTTTTGCCATGTATGGATTCTCAGAAACCACCTTTGAGGAAAGCGGCTTTATAGGAACCTGAGAAGCTTCTTCACTTCCGGATTCTGCCTGAATTTCTGATGCCTGTGATTCTTCCTTCTGCATTTCTTCCGCAGAAACAGTATTTGCCGCATAACCGGAATTAACCGTAAGCATAGCTGTGATCACTGCAAGAATTATCGCTCTTTTTTTCATATCATCTTCCTCCTGAATTAAAAAATTATCTGCTGTGTCCGAAACAGGCAGCAAGTCCTTCCCTGATCTTCTGTTCTTCTACCGGTTCCATGAAGAAATATTCCACCCGCAGTCTGAATGCATGAAGGGAAAAATCAAGGTCACTGCTCCAGATGATCCTGCATCTCGGATACAGAGACCGAAGATGCTCTGCTGCATTGAGTCCTTTCACTCCCGGCAGTATCAGAAGTACAATGGCCGGCACAGTCTTTTGTATCTGTGCAAAAAATTTTTCCTGATCATAATAAACCTGAACCAGCGGAAATATATTTCTTTCAGCGCAGCAATTCAAAATATATTCTGTGTATTCCCAACCACTTTGCACTTTATCCGTCAATACATCAATGCAATACACAAATCGCCCTCCTTTTCTGTTCGATTTTTCCTTCACTTGTTAACCACATTATAAAAAAATCCTGCCGTTTTTCAATCCATCTGGCACGAAACCACTTAAAATGGCACGAAATTCCAACACAGACCATAGTTTGGCCTGATATTTTATGCTATACTGTTGACAGACAGATAGAGAGGAAAATAGTTATGCGAATTGCGATTGTAGATGATATTCACAGCGAACGGGTGCTCTTGCATACACGGCTGGAAGAACAGCTGACGAAACGTGGTGTTCACGCTGACTTGACTGAATTTGAAAATGGAGAAGCTTTTCTGAAAGCTTCCAGGGAACGGCCTTTCACAGTTTTGTTCCTGGATATTTATATGAATGGTGCAAACGGTGTGGAGATTGCCAGAGAACTTCGAAAATCTGATCCGGATTGTCTTCTGATTTTTACTACAACCTCTACTGACCATGCTCTGGAGGGCTTTAAGGTCCGTGCCCTGCACTATCTTGTAAAACCTTATAACATAAAAGAGCTTTCGGATCTGATCGATGAGATTCTTTCCCGTATTCCTGATTCCGGGAAATATATTGATGTAAAGGTAAACGGAAGTAATATACAGGTTCCTTTCCGCAGCATCATATATGCAGAGCATTTTTCCCATATGATCCATATTCACACGTCAAAAGCAAAAGAGCTTGTTACCAGACAGTCTTTTGAAGCTTTTAACGCTCTTCTGAAAATGGATCCCCGGTTTTATCAGTGCAACCGGGGAATTGTGATCAATCTGGAACACGCTGTTGATTTTGATGGTACGGTATTTGTTATGGATAATGGAAATCAGGTTCCGGTCAGCCAGAAGCTGGCAAAAAATGCCAGACAGACTTTTATGAAATTTCTGTTTCAGAAAAGACATTGAAAAAGCCAGCTGATAGTTTTCTGCATCCTACTGAATCTGAATGCTGCTGCCAACACCTTTTCCGCTGCATTGTTTGGTCACAATGATCTTGTTTTCGATCCGATCTTTCAGTTCCGCCACGTGGGAAATGATTCCTACCATACGGTGGCCGTCCGCAAGACTGCTTAAGGCTTTCACAGCCTGAGAAAGAGCCTCTTCATCCAGAGAGCCAAAACCTTCGTCTACAAACATGGAATCCAAGCGGATGCCTCCTGCGCTGGCCTGGATTTCATCAGAAAGTCCCAGTGCCAGGGACAGGGATGCCTGGAAGGATTCCCCTCCTGAAAGAGTTTTTACACTTCTTTCCGTTCCGTTGTAATGGTCAATAACATTAAGATCAAGACCAGCTTTTTCCTTGCGGTTCTCGCTTTGCTCCTGACGCTTCAGCTCATACTGACCGCTGCTCATGGTCATAAGGCGGACATTGGCTCTTCTGAGGATTCTGTCGAAATATGCCATCTGGATATAGGTTTCCAGCTCGATCTTGGCCTTGCCGTTTAAATTGCCGTTGGCTGTATCTGAGAGATTTTTCATCCAGACGTATTCTGCTTCGGCTTTTGTCATCTCTTCCTTCCGTTTCTGTACCTTCCGGAAAATTTCCAGGTTTCCGCTCTGAATGGAAAAAAGTTCTTTTCTTTTTTCTGCCAGTTCTGTTTTCTGCGTTGTACTTTCTGTATACTGCTCCCGAATTTCATCTTCCCGTATCTCCCCGATCTCCTTTTGCTGCTCATCAAGAGTTTTTATCGTGGAAGTTATCCTTGCCTTTTCTGCCTGAAATCTCTCAAGAGTTTCTTTCATCTTTCTGCTGTTTTCTTTTAGATCAATATATTCCTGCTGTTTTTCCCTGATCTCTTTTTCCAGAACTTCTTTTCCTGCCTCCGAATGGACCTGTCTGATTTCTTCTGCTGCATTTTTCTGCTGTTTTTCATTTTCGGATGCTTTTGTTGTAAGCCCGGCCTGTTCCCGGTCACAGGAATTCTTTTTTTCCTGAAGTATATCTTTTTCTTTTTCAAGATTTTCCAGAAGTTTTTCCACTTTTTGCTTTCTTTTTGTGTTTTCCTCTGCTTCCCTGATCTTTCTGTCACTTTCTGTCAGAAGATTTTCGCACTGTTCTTTTTCCCTGTTTATCATGAGGATCATCTGTTTCCATACAGTCCTGAAATCTCCCGCCTGTCCATTTCCATTTTTTGTCTCCTTACGGAATTCCTGGAACTCTGCCAGAAGCTCTTCTGCACCGGACACGATCTGTTTCCAGGAGGCATTGCTCCGTTCCTTTAATTTTCCGGTTTCCAGACTTTGGTCTGCGGAAATCTTTTCCAGTTTATCCAGTTTGATTTTCTCATTATCCAGTATTTCCTGAGTAACAGTGCGACCTTTGGAGATTATTCGCGGGTGTGGATGGCTTAAAGAACCGCACACCGGGCAGGGCTCATTTTCCTTAAGTTCCTGTGCCAGGATCCCTGCCTGGGCGTCCAGAAAGCTGTGAAAAATCTGCTGATAGTATTCGCTCTGCTGCTGTGCTTTTTCATATGCAGCCTGATACTTTTTCTGCTGCTCTTTTGTGGCTTCATAAAGGCCTTTGAATTCCCGCATTTCTGTTTCAAGCCCATTCAGTTCCGACTTTCTCTGTGTCCGTTTTTCCCTCTCTGTTATTGCTTTCTGCAGATCCAGCTGAGAATTTTCCAGCAGGGAACGCTCCTTTTTCAGCTGTTCCATATCTTTATGAAGCTGCTGTTCCTGGCGGATATTTGCTTCCTGTCCGGCTCTGCATTTTTTCAGCTGCATCCTGATTTCATCCAGTTCCTTCTTAAGCTGTTCCAGAACCTGATATTTTTTCAGCTGCTCCTGTTTTTCACGGATCAGAATCCCCAGTGCTTCGCATTTTTTGTCTGCATCTTTATATTTTTCCGCCTCCCCGGAAGCCTTCTCAAGATCCGGAAGAAGCTGCTCAAGCTGCTTCCTGACAAGATCTTTTTTCTGTTCAAGGTTCCGCTTCTGCGCAGAGAGATGCAGCATATTTTCCATTGTGCGAATCTTCTGATCCACCTCCTGTTCCTGTTTCAGAAGCTCGCTTTCCCTTTTTTCTCCCTGATCAATAAAGCTCTTCAAAATCTCAAGGCTCCGCTCCAGCTTGCCTTCGAATTTCCCCTTTTTCAATTCTGCAAATTCCTCTGCTTCTGTCCCTTCTCTCTGCCGGAGCTTTACCCCGTCCAGATACTGTGCAATGCTTCTGCGCATTTCATCGTACTCCTTATATCTGGCTCGTGCCGCATCCTTAAGCTTCAGCTGTACCTGCTGATAAATCCCTGTGTGAAAGATCTGCCGGAATATCTCCCCTCGCTGCACTGTTCCTGCAAGAAGCAGCTTCTGGAAATCTCCCTGTGCGATCATGGCGATCTGGGTAAACTGCTCGTAGTCAAGTCCAAGCAATTCTTCGATGGCTTTTGTCACATCTCTTGCCTTTGTCACGGGCTGACGCTCATCCGGATAAATAAGCTGTGCCTCCGCTTTCCGGAGAGTCAGTCCTGTGCCCCTTTTTTTTGGTGCCATATATTCCGGACTTCGAAAGACCTGATATTTTTTTCCCTGATAAGAAAAAACAAGCTCCACAAAAGTCTCCGTGGCAGTGTCTGCATACTTGCTTCGGAACATGGCAGAGTCTCTTACCTGGCCGCTTGCCTGGCCGTAAAGCGCAAAAGTGATTGCATCAAATATGGTAGTTTTTCCAGCTCCAGTATCTCCGGTGATGAGATAAAGGCCACTGTCCCCAAGCCTGGAAAAATCAATCTCTGTTCTGTCTGCATAAGGCCCGAAGGCACTGATGGTCAGTTTTTCCGGTCTCAAATGCTCACCTCCTGTATCTTTCGGATCAGATCTTCTGAAAATTTCCGCTGTTCCTCATTCATAGGCTGATTATTCTGCAGCTCAAAAAATTCCTGAAAATATTCCAGCTCGGATTTTTTTTCCACTGTCTCCGTTCCGGAGATTTCCTGATTTTCTCTTGTTCTGCGGTTGTCGTATTCCAGCCTCATCAAATTTGGATAAATAGCACGCAGCTTCTGCATTCCGTCCACAATATCCTCCTCATCTGTCAGAGTGATCTGCATATAATCCTCTGTGTTAGTATCCTGATAATTGGCCAGTGAGGTAATCTCCATATATGTGCCTTTCAGCTTTCTCATATCCCGAAAAGGTTTCAGCGGAATCTCCCGCACTTCCAGATCTCCTTTTTCAAAAAGCTCCGCTACAGTCACGGATTTCTGCTGTCCTGCCTCGGAAAAAGAGTATTTCAGCGGTGTTCCGCAATAACGGATCTGATTGCTTCCCACATTCTGGGGACTGTGGATATGCCCAAGTGCCACATAATCAAAGTCCTGAAATACAGACACTTCAATCTGGTCGATTCCTCCAACTGCGATCTCCTCGGAATCACAGCTCATAGCTCCTACTGCAAACTGATGCGCAACCAGAACATTTCGTTTCTCGGTGTCAATGTCCATATGCTCTACTGCAGCCTGTACAGCTTCCTGATAGCTGCGGATCTCCTCTGCACCTTCTTCTCCCTGAAGTGCATGGCGTACTACTGCCGGTCTGATAAACGGAAGAAGATGAATCCACACTTCTCCATAACTGTCCATTAAACAGTACTTTTCTGTTTTTCCGTCATATACAGGTGACATGCAGATCCCGCTGCTGCTCATAATGTGGGAGCCAAATGCGATCCTCTCAGCACTGTCATGATTGCCACTGATGGCATAAACCGGTATCTTTCGCTTCGCCAGTCTGGTAAGAAAACTGTCCAGAAGCTGTACGGCCTCCGCAGAGGGAACCGGTCTGTCATAGATATCTCCTGCAAGAAGGACCCCATCCGGTGCTTCTTCATCAATGATACCCAGTATCTGATTTAAAATATATTTCTGATCTTCGATCATGGAAAACTCATTCACTCTTTTTCCAAGATGAAGGTCCGATAAATGGATCAGCTTCATCTATCACCTCCGTCTATCACCCAACCACCAAACAGCTCCGGTTCAAAATCAATATCACAGGCAGCAAGAGCATCTTTTAACTGGTTAAGATTGCTGACTCCTGTTACAGGCACCGTCTGGAACGGCTGATGGAAAAAGTACGCCAGAGACAAAGACTGCAGGCTGTGTCCTGTTTCTTTCTGAAGTTTCAGAAGCTTCTGGTATGTGCGAAGATTTGTCTCATTCCAGTATGATTTTTTTATGCTTTCTGAAAGATCTGCGATCTGTGATTCCATATTCCGCATCCAGAATGTATCCACTTTTTCTGTATAAAGAACTCCCATTTTCTGAAGCTTGGAGAAAAATCCCATAGCAGTGGATGAGAACGGAATGGACGCAGTTTTTGTCTCACAGTGCCATTTATATTCCTCCCTGGAAAATTCTACAAGTGTCGGATCCGGATTGGTGTTTCCTCCCGGATTGATCCCGGCCAGGCTCCACTGGTTGGAAACTGCCGTGATTCCCGGATGATTTCTTTCTTCCAGACATTTCTGGATCTCTTTCAGTCTTTTTGTCCTGTAATTGGAAAATCCGAAATACCGGATTCTTCCTTCTTTCTGCAGTTCTTCCAGAATGTCAACGATTTCCTCTGCCGGTTTCTTCGGATCATCTCTGTGAAGCCAGTAAAAATCAATCACATCCGTTCCAAGTGTACGGCAGCTTTCATCCAGGTCTGTGCGAATGTCTTCTCTGTTTACTCTGCTGCGGCCCTGATCTTCAAAAGAATAATGTGCACCTTTGGTAGCCACGATCACTTTTCCCTGTGTTCCCCGGTCCTTCAGCCATTTTCCTATAATCTGTTCGCTGCAGTTTCCGTGTCCTTCCAGCCACTTGCAGTACACATTAGCTGTATCAATAAAATTTCCGCCTGCCTGCACAAAAGTGTCCAGTACCTTAAAGCTTTTTTCCTGATCCAGTTTATCCCCGAATCCTGCTGTTCCAAGGCAGATACGGCTGACATTCAGATCCGTATTGTTCAGCTGTATATATTTCATTTCAGTAACCTCCTGTATTCTTATATGTCTGTTTATAAATCTGTTCCCATTATAACTTTTTTCCCGGAATCCGAACAGAGTGTTTCCTGACTATCCTGCACTATAGCCAAAAAAATCCCCCGGCACATACATGCCGGGGGATCGATATTCTGTTATTTTAACAGTATGATTTATTTGTAAAGTGGTCCATAGTTCTTGCAAGCGCGGAAGTCTGCACCCTCTTTTTCCATACCGAATGCATTCCAAGCTGCCGGACGATAGATATCCTTCTCAGGAACGTTGTGCATGGATACCGGGATTCTCAGCATAGAGCACATTGTGATAAGGTCTGCACCAATGTGTCCGTAGGAGATTGCGCCGTGGTTAGCACCCCAGTTGTTCATTACATCGTAAGCTGTCTTGAACGGTCCCTCTTTGCCATCGCATCTTGGAGCGAACCATGTGCATGGCCATGTGTAGTCTGTACGTTTCCAGAGTTTGTCAGATACCTCTTCCGGAAGAGCTACTGTCCATCCCTCTGCAATCTGAAGAACCGGTCCAAGTCCTTTTACAAGGTTCAGACGGATCATTGTTGCAGGCATCTGGGCACGTGTCTCATAACGGCTGGAATATCCGCCTCCACGGAAGTATCCGTTGTCAGCCATACACCACTCTGTATTCTCCATGATAGCTTTCTGGTCTGCCTCTGTAACATCCCACCACTGTTTCATAACCGGTGTTCCGTCAGCCTCTTTAGCCTGTCCGTTAGCATCCAGGCAGGCAGCACCGGAGTTGATCAGATGAAGGAATCCGCCAGCTTCTTTGGCAACACCCTCAAGGTCATATCCTGTAGCTTTCTTAACTGCCTCCGGGCTCCAGTATGTACGAACATCAGCGAAAATCTGAGCACGTCCTGTAAGGAGTTTCATGAACAGCATTCCAAGTCCGTTGAGAACGTCGTTCTCTGTAGCAAGAATGTACGGCTCACGAGCACCATTCCAGTCAAAGGAAGTGTTCAGCATAGCCTCTGCAAAGTCACCGTTCGGATAGAAGTCTGTCCACTGTCTCTGGCCCTGGAATCCAGCTGCAAGAGCATTGTGTCCGATTGCTTCCTCGGAGAATTCCGGAGCAAGATTGTCACAGCCGTTCATCAGTTCTTTGATGATAACTGCCATCTTAACAACAAACTCGAACTGCTCCTCTTTCTTCTCCGGTGAGAACTGAAGTTCTTCCGGGTTCTTGTCCCAGCCGATCTTGCAGGTTTCTTTTGCCCATTTGAGAGCTTTCTCAAACTCTTCGTGATCGTAGATGCCTTCTGTCATACGACGGATGATCTCTACCTCATCAACAGACTCAACTCTCATTCCAAGATAGGACTCGATGAAATCAGAATCAATGATAGATCCGCCGATACCCATTGTTACAGAACCGATCTGCAGATAGGATTTACCTCTCATGGATGCTGCTGCAACTGCTGCGCGGCCGAATCTTAACAGTTTCTCTTTAACGTCTTCCGGAATAGATGTGTCATCAGCTTCCTGAACGTCATGTCCGTAGATACCGAATGCCGGAAGTCCTTTCTGTGCATGTGTAGCAAGAACGGATGCAAGGTATACAGCACCAGGTCTCTCTGTTCCGTTGAATCCCCATACAGCCTTGATCGTCTGCGGATCCATATCCATTGTCTCAGCACCGTAGCACCAGCATGGTGTAACTGTAAGAGTGATATCTACACCCTCTTTACGGAATTTATCAGCACATGCAGCACTCTCGCCAACACGTCCGATTGTTGTATCAGCGATTACAACCTTTACAGGCTCACCGTTGGAGTATTTCAGGTTCTCCTCGAAAAGCTTGGCTGCGGATTTAGCCATGTTCATTGTCTGGTCTTCCAGAGATCCTCTTACATCCAGTGCTCCTCTACGTCCATCGATTGTCGGTCTGATACCGATAACTGGATAGCTTCCTACTAATCTGCTCTTTGCCATAGTAAAAATTACCTCCTACATATATATTATTCGTTATTAGTATGAACTTGTTTCATAATGCAAAGCATAGATTCCTGCTTCACAATTTGTGTTCAGGCATCCTTTGCCTGATTGATGATTTTATTATACGATTGCATCTTATAAATTACTTGTGTTATAATAGCAAAAAATAGTACAATATTCACTTTTCCATATAAGTTCCTAAAAAATCTATAAAATTTATGAAAGAAGGGTTTTATTTTGCACGATCTTGGAAGAAACGAAGACCGGCTCCGGGGTACCTATGAATTTCCTTTTGAGTTTCACCACATTGACAGCACGCATCCCCGCTACGTCATGTCCTATCACTGGCATGTGGAATGTGAAATCATGCGGATACTCCAGGGCACTCTCACCGTCACTTTAGACGAAAAAAGTTTTACAGCAAAAGCCGGAGATGTGATTTTTGTCAATAGTGGAGTGCTCCATTCCGGAATCCCTCATGATTGTATCTATCAGTGCATTGTTTTTGATATGAACATGTTTCTGAAATTCAATTCTGTCTGTACAGAATACATGCAGAAGCTCAGCCATCAGGAGCTTCTTATTTATCACCATTTTACCGAGAGACATCCGGATATCCGGCAGACCGTCAATTCTCTTTTCGATTCTTTCTGGCAGAAAAAGCCTGGATATGAGCTGATTGTGTTTGGACAATTTTACCACTTTTTCGGATTGGTTTTTGGTAATCATTACTACCTGGAAAGCCTGCGCAAAACCCGCCGTGACTACAAGCGTATCGTCCAGCTGAAGCAGGTCGTTGAATTCATTGAGAAGAACTACGCAAATCCCATCACCCTCCAGGAGCTTTCGGCCTCTGTTTCCATGTCACCGAAATACTTCTGCAGATTTTTTTCCGAGATGACACATCAGACTCCTATGGACTACCTGAACAGGCAGAGGATCGAGCAGGCCTGCTGCCAGCTGGCTACTACTGATGATTCCATTACAGAGATCGCATACCGAAACGGATTTAATGACCTGAGTTATTTTATCCGGACATTTAAAAAATATAAGGGGGTTACACCCGGAAAGTATAAGCGACGATAAAAGACCAAAAGCAGGATTTCGCACACGCATATGCGGAGATCCTGCTTTTTTCAGATTTAAGCTGTCTGGTAATTTATAACTGGCTGCTGCACTGGAGATTGCTTCTCCGTATCTGCGACCAGCATACAGCTATATGTAACTAACACCTCTTTTTTCGGCCTTACAGCAGAAACGCTGTACCGGAACTGATTCCTGCTTCATGGGCAGGCTACGTTCATGTTTAGGAATACACGCTTCTCTTATGTATGAGAAAAAAGCCGGCAGGGCAGATTTTCTGCATGAAAAAGCCGACGCAGATCGTGTATGATTCTGATCACTGTTCCTTCGCGCCTGGGAACAGCAACAGATTATGTCTTAATGGAAAGCGGATACGACCATCCACCTCACTGCTTGCTTCTGACCGACGTAAGTCGATTCCATTTATTTGAAGGGATTCCACGGCTGCATAGAACTCTGCTTGCGAAATGCCTGTACACTGCACCGGAATGTGCAGCAGAAAATAGTCCGCAAGGTGTGCACATCCGGCTGTATAATGTCCGCCGGATGTCTCCTGCTTGTCTTATTCTAACAAATGTGACCTTTAAATGCAAGACAATCCGGAACATTTCGCTCTGCATTTTCTGACGGCAAACGGCTCTTTCCTACATATTCTGCACCGCATCAATAAACCTTTTTCCGTATTTTTCGAACTTGTGTCTGCCTACTCCTGTCACATTCAGCATTTCTTCCTCGTTTCCTGGTTTCAGAATGCACATATGAATGAGAGTTTTGTCGGAAAATACCATATATGGAGGAATTTTTTCTTCCCGGGCAATCTCCAGGCGGAGCGCACGGAGCCTCTGAAAAAGCGGCTCGTCCTGTTCTCCAAGTTCCCCTGCGCTAGCCTTTGAAAGGCGGCTGCGCTTCTCTTTTCGCTTTGGTTCCTGTTCTTTCGGCATCTTCATTGTGAGATGTTTTTCCCCGTCAAGAAGGCTCTCTGAGGAACCTGTAAGCTTCACAATCGTATAGCCGTCATCTGTAAGGGCAAGATAGTCACGAAGCACCAGATAATTAAAAATCTGACGCAGCTTATGTGCAGGGATCTTAGCGCAGTCTCCGTATGCAGGATTCTCCTCCATATGGTACTGCCGGATCTTGGCTGTGGATGCACCGCGGATGGTATCCAGGATCACATTGACGCCATAACGCTGGCCGCAGCTCTGCACGCAGCGGACCATAGCTCCGGCTTCCTCTGTGATATCTTTTTCCTCGAATTCTGTCTGGCAGTTCAGGCAGCTTCCGCAGTAGCTTTTTCCATATTCGCCAAAATATTTCAGGATATATTCCCTGAGACAGTCATGGGTAAAACAGTAAAAAGTCATTTGTCTCAGTCTCTCCTGATCCCTCTCTCTTATCAGCTGCTGTGTTGCCGCATCCATCTCCAGATTCTCCTGTCCGCGCTCGATCAGGTACTGGTTAGTGACAACATCCTTGCCGCCATAGAGAAGGATACATTCCGCAGGATCTCCGTCGCGTCCTGCACGGCCCGCCTCCTGATAATAACCCTCCATGTTTTTCGGCATATTGTAATGAATGACATACCGCACATCCGACTTGTCGATTCCCATTCCGAAAGCATTGGTAGCCACCATCACATGGCATCTGTCGTAGATGAAATCATCCTGATTATTCCTGCGTTCCTCATCAGAAAGGCCTGCATGATACCTGGTTGCAGAGATCCCGTCCCGGATCAGTTTTCCGCAGACTTCTTCCACCAGTTTTCTGGTAAGGCAGTAGATAATACCGCTGTCATCCGGGTGTTCCATTATGTAATCATGTACTTCTTTATATTTATCCTTCGGGGTTTTCACTGCAAAGTAAAGATTTTCTCTGTCAAATCCTGTTGTTGTGCAAAAGGGATCTCGAAGGTCCAGAAGTCTTGCAATGTCTTCCCGTACTTCCTTCGTTGCTGTGGCTGTAAATGCACTGATCACCGGTCGCTTCGGAAGCTGTGCCACAAACTCCGCGATCTTAAGATAACTTGGCCGGAAATCCTGTCCCCACTGGGATACACAGTGTGCCTCATCTACTGCGATCATGGAGATATCCGCACTCAGCGCAAAATCCAGAAATGCCTCGGTAGTAAGCCGCTCCGGTGCCACATAAATGACCGGATAACGTCCTGCTTTTGCGTAACGCAAAGCTGTGAAATACTGTCCCTGCGTCAGGGAGCTGTTAAGATAAGCCGCCGAGATTCCTGCCTGGTTCAGGCTTCGCACCTGATCTTTCATCAAAGAAATCAGCGGTGATATTACCAACGTAATCCCCTTCAGCATCAGTGCCGGCACCTGATAGCAGATGGATTTTCCTGCTCCGGTTGGCATCACTGCCAGAACATCTTTTCCTGCAAGAAGTGCATCAATCACTGCTTCCTGCCCTTCTCTGAAAGTATCATACCCGAAGTGGGTCTTTAAAAGTTCCTGTTTCGTCATAAATCGACATGATCCTTTCTTTAATCAAGCGGACAAATCATCCGCATTCGCTGCTTATATATATCCAAATTGCTGCTGTTTTCCGAATGTTTAATTTTAACATATTTTCCGGGTAATTGCCAATTGATCGTAAAAAATCACAAAGTTACCTCTGTGTATTTACCTGCTATAATGATATAAATGAAACAGTCTGTTTATACTGTCCCATTACATTGAACCATGAATTCATATAGTATCCGGTTCTTCTGATCAGTGACAGCCGGAATGCTCAAAAAAGGAGGAGTTATTATGTGTAAAAGAAAAATAAAAACCATCGAGGCAATTTTTTTCCTGCTTCTTTTTTCAGTTATCATGCTCCTGCTTCCACAGGATGCCCACGCTAAAGTCCGTGTAGTGACCAAAGGAACCACTTCCACGATCCGTGATACCGACGGTGTGATCGAAGATGAGTTTTCAGACATTAATTTCCCGATCAACATCAAAAATGCCAAATGCCAAAAACGGATCTATGCCATAACCGTCCGTGTAAGCTTTTATTCTCCTAAAGGAGTCATACCCAAAAGCACCACATTTTCTATTGATGGGATCAATGTAGTTAAGCTGAACACTTCAAATTATACACCACTGGCATACAAAGAGACTTTTTTCACCTACGATGACAACCTGGAGGACGGCTACCTGGAATTCGATTTCGGCAATAAAGAATGTCCGGTGCCTGTAGACTGCGACTATGAAGTCACCATCAAACAGGCAGTTCCGGAAATTTTTATCATCAACAACAATTATCTGACCCAGAGTATCCGAACCGGAAAAACTACTTCAATCGGAATTGAGATTTCTGATCCTTACGTAAAAACCATCAGCAAATCAAAATTCAAGGTTACTTCTTCCAACAGCTCTGTTCTCAAGGTGCAGAGCATCACTCAGGATTCAAAAAAACGTAGCCGTTTCACAGTTACCCTGAAAGGCATGAAAGCCGGATCCGCAAAGATCACTTTATCCTACCCCAAAGCCACAGCCTGTAAACTGACCGGAAAAGTAACATCTCCATCAAAAACCGTAGCAACCTTCCGCGCTTCCAAAACTACGCTTAGGGTTGGCTCTAAAATTACCATGCGTTCCCTCATTAATCTGAAGGGAGGTACCAGTCTGACCATCAAAAATGCAAAATCCAGCAAGCCTTCTGTACTTGCCATTTCCGGAAACTATCTTGTCCCAAAGAAAAAAGGGACAGCCACAGTTATCGCAAAATTAAATGGTGTTAATCGCAAGATCACCATTACCGTATCCGCACCGGCCACCAAACCTACCGCAAAAAATCTGAAGATCAGTGTTGCCGGCATCAAGTACGGCCCTAATGACATGAAAACCTATTATACCTTAAAATTCACCAATACTTCTGCGAAAACCATCACCAAAGCAAAAGTACAGATCACCACAGGCTCCGGTATCTATGACCAGATGTACTGGACAAAAACTCTGACACTGAACCTGAAGCCCGGAAAAACTATGACAAAGACCTATTTTATCCAAAACATGGTTCAGGCACCGGAAAAAGTGATATTTCCATCAAATGCCTGAAGCTTAACTGGAAGTAAGCTATCCTTCTGTAAAATGTTCACAAAAGGGACGTGCTGCAGTATTGATTTAAAAATCATCACTGCAGCACGTCCCTTTTATTTATGCTCTTTGAGCTGTCTGTACATTTTATTTTTATCCTTTATCCTACAGTACTTCATTCAGAATCTGCAGTCCATACTCCGCGAGGCTGTTATCCTCTTCACCGGTACCACCGCTGATACCAAGACCACCGATAATGGTGTCTCCGACTTTAAGCGGTACTCCACCTCCGAATATTACGATATTGTCGCTCATCTTGCCAAGACCGTAAAACGTCTGGCCCGGCTGTGTCAGTCTGGAAAGCTCCATAGTTGACATTTTTACTGCCACAGATGTGTAGGCCTTTTTTACTGCCATATCAAAGCTTACAAGAAAAGATCCGTCCATCACATGAACCGCAACCGGATTTCCGTCCGGGCTGCATACTGCGATCACAGAAGGCTTGTTTCTCCGCTGTGCTTCCTGCTCGATCTTCTCAATAAGCCTCTTGGCAGAATCCAAGGTGATACGTCCCTGGATACCCATACGCTTCAGTACTTCCTGGATCATCGCCGTGTTTACTGCCATACTGTCATTCTGTGCCATCGCCGTATTTCCTCCCGCTGTTGTTGTCACAGTTCCTGAAGCCTCTGCCCCAACATTATCCTCAATCCCGGCAGTTTCTGATTTCACAGATCTCTGAACACCTTCAGCAGTTTCTGCATTCTTCTCTCCGATCTTCGCAGCATCCACATATCTTGCCAGCACATAAAAATAATCGGACAGCCGATTCATGAACTTCTTGGCACCTGTGTCAGATCCAAACTTCACACTCACCAGCGCAAGCTCTCTCTCTGCTCTCCTTGCCACAGCTCTTGTCACATCAATCTCAGCTGCAACTCTGGAATCCCCAGGAAGAACCGGAAGTCTCTCCCCGGAAAAAATTTCTTTCATCCGGCCAATCTCTTCCTCCAGAAGCTCTGTCCGGTCTTCATTCACCTTAAATTCTCTGTTATAAGGATCAGAAACCCCATCCGTAATCTTCTTCAGAGACTCCGAAATCTTCTCCAGCATCCGGACAACATCCCCGTCCGATACCAGAACGCGCACAAGCCCAATATGACTCATCAGTTCCTCAACTGACCCCATCAGACAAACCCGATCATCCGACTTGGAAACATTCTTCGTATGGGAAAGATCCGTCATCCCCTTATCACCATATCCGGTATAAACCTCCATACCAGCTCAACCTCCCAGCAACACCTGATAAATAAGCCTATCCATATCAGACCAATTTTACAATCCTCGACAATTAATCGGCACAACGTTCAACCCGAAACAACCGCAGCATACAGACAAAAGTCAATACCCTTCCGCCCGCCACAGTCAAGCACTCTAAAAAAAGCCCGAGGGGTGTGCAGAGGGGCCGCGGCTTTGCGGCCCCTTTGCTATTCCTTTGCGATTTCCTTTTCTTTTTAAAAAGACCACAATTTAGTATAAATCTTAACAATATCCTCTTTCTTCGGTACACGCGGATTTGCCGCTGTGCAGGCATCCGCAAGTGCCATATCCGCCATCTTATCAA
>JABLTR010023648.1_pt1 | contig 29642 bp, 30 predicted proteins | sample 7160071 | NCBI WGS metagenome assembly JABLTR01 (sample SAMN14651230, study PRJNA627086) | human gut metagenome | isolation source: feces | host: Homo sapiens | reverse complement strand
TAGCCGATCTCCCGGCCGCCCACGCCGATGTCGCCGGCGGGCACGTCGGTGTCGGGGCCGATGTGCTTGATGAGCTCGGTCATGAAGCTCTGGCAGAAGCGCATGACCTCTCCGTCGGACTTGCCCTTGGGGTCAAAGTCGGAGCCGCCCTTGCCGCCGCCCATGGGCAGGGTGGTCAGAGCGTTCTTGAAGATCTGCTCAAAGCCCAGGAACTTGATGATGGACAGGTTGACGTTCTCGCGGAACCGCAGGCCGCCCTTGTAGGGGCCGATGGCGGAGTTGAACTGGACCCGGTAGCCCCGGTTGACCTGGACTTTGCCCTGGTCATCCACCCAGGGCACCCGGAAGATGATGATGCGCTCGGGCTCCACCATGCGGCCGATAATGTTCTGCTGCTCATAGCGGGGATCGGACTCCACGACGGGGACCAGAGTCTCCAGCACCTCGTGAACGGCCTCCAGGAATTCAGACTGCTCGGCATAGCGGGCGGCCAGATCCTCGTAAATGCCGTTCAAGTACGCATTTTTGATGGACATAAAAAAACATTCCTTCCTTTTCTGAAAATGACATACCAGGGCCCAACGCCACCGGTGATCATCCTGTCAGGAAGAAATGACCCGTGTACGCAAGGCCCCCTTGCCTTGCCCTGTCATTATAGCGCGATTGAAAGAGAAATACAACATTTAATTCATTTTTTTCTAAAAAGAACAATATTATGCAAAAAAACATAGGGTAAATGAATAAACTTGCGGTTCCGGCTGCGTTTTTCAGCCGGAACTGCAAGTTCTCCTGCGAAATATCAGTCCTCTTCCACCGCCGCTGCGGTATAGTGCACCCCGGTGCCGGTGGCAAAGGGCTTGTTTTCCCGGCCCTCCTGCCAGGCCCGGGCGCTGACGTAGGCCATGTTTTTTCCCGCGTGCACGGCGCTGGCCTGCACATAAATCCGCTGCCCCATCAGACCGGGACGGGGGTAGCACAGCTGAAGCGAGACGCAGGGGTTCTGCTTCATGCCGGCGCAGTACCAGGCCAGCGCATTGATGCTCATGCTGATGGCTTCGGCGATGACACCCCCGTGTATGGCGCCGCTGGGGTTGCGCATCCAACTCTGGGTTTCAAAGGCAAAGGTCAGGGTTTTTGCCGCCTCGTCGCAGTGGATCAACTCCGGCTGCATCTGGCCGCTGAAGGTGTTGGGGGCCTCTACCGGCACCCGCTGGGCAAAGAATTTCAGCGCTTCTTCCATACTCATCTGGTTGGTCTCGGGCATGAGGGGCACTCCTTTGGGATGAATTTGCGGGCAGACAGAGCGGACTGCCGCAGAGTTTGGTCTGCGGCAGGACTGAGCGGCTTGCCTTGTAAAAATTATAGCACGCAGGTCAGAAAAAGAAAAGCCGGGATCGGGCAAAAAAGACTTTACATTGATGATTTAGTGTGCTACTATACTACAGTAATTTGCTTTTATGAGACAGAGGAGGATTTTGTCGTATGAAGAGACACGCTAAGTTGCTTGCTCTGGTTTTGGCGCTGGCTATGGCGCTGGCGCTGGCGGCCTGCGGCGGAAACAGCAGCAGTGGAAACGGCAGCGGCGGAAACAGCGGCGTCAGCACTGAGGATATGGTGTATGCGGTGGAGGCCGGATCTGCCGGCGAGGCCGCCGCCCTGGAGAACGGCTGGGAGGTCAACTCTGTGGACAGCCAGGCCCGGGCCCTGATGGAGGTGGAGGCGGGTACCTCGGATGCCGCCGTGATCGACCTGCTGATGGCCAGCGCCATGGTGGGGGAGGGGACCAGCTATCCGGACCTGACCTATACCGATGAGCTCACCACCGAGGAGTACGGCGTGGGCTGCCGGAAGGGCAGCGACCTGGCCCGTTACATCAATACGTTCTTTGCGGACAGCTATGCCGACGGCACCATGCAGCAGATCGCTGAGACCTATGGCCTGGAGGACGCGCTGCTGGAACAGGGCGAGGCAGAGACCTTCACCCCGGATGAGAGCGACAGCGATGTGGCCTATATCCAGGAGAAGGGCACCCTGGTGGTGGGTATCACCGACTTTGAGCCCATGGACTATAAGGATGAGAACGGCGAATGGATTGGCTTTGACGCTGACCTGGCCCGGGCGCTGGCCGAAGAGCTGGGGGTGGAGATCCAGTTTGTGGAGATCGACTGGGACAACAAGATCTTTGAGCTGGACTCCAAGAGCATCGACGTGGTCTGGAACGGCATGACCCTCACCGATGAGGTCACCAACTCCCTGGAGTGCACCAATGCCTACTGCCACAACGCCCAGGTCGTTGTGATTCCGGCGGAGGGATAAGGGGTTCGCCATTGCCGCTGATATGGACAAAGGCAGAGGGGCTGACCCTCTGCCTTTGAGGCGTTAAAACCGCTGCTTGCCAGCGTACGAAGGAGAAGTTGAAATGTTTTGGACGGTAACGCTCTCTTTGCTGGAGGGACTGGTGGTCTTGCTCCGGATCTTTGCAATGACCCTGCTCTTTTCCCTCCCGCTGGGCCTGCTCATCGCCTTCGGCAGCATGAGCAAATGGGCGCCCCTGCGCGCCCTGCGCCACAAACACCCCAAACTGGCTGCGTTCCGGCCGGTGAGCGGGCTGTTCAACCTGATCGTCTGGGTGATCCGGGGCACCCCGCTGATGCTGCAGCTCATCATCATCTACTACGGCCCCGGGATGTGGTTTGACAACAACATCTGGGGCGGCGGCAGCGGCGGCCGCCTGACCGCCTGTATCGTGGCCTTTGTCATCAACTACGCCTGCTACTTCTCGGTCATCTACCGGGGCGGCATCGAGGGCGTGCCCGTGGGCCAGCGGGAGGCGGGAGAAGTGCTGGGTATGAAGCGCAGCCAGATCTTCTTTAAGATCACCCTGCTCCAGATGGTCAAGCGCATCGTCCCCCCGATGTCCAACGAGATCATCACCCTGGTCAAGGACACATCCCTGGCCCAGATCATCGCCATCAGTGAACTGATCATGCGGGGCGACAAATTTATGAAGTCGGACGGCATCACCTGGCCGCTGTTCTACACCGGCCTGTTTTACCTGCTGGTCAACGGCGTTCTCACCATCATCTTCAACCTCATTGAGAAGAAGATGGACTACTTCAAGGTGTAAGGAGGGGAGAGAAGAATGGCGATTCTGGAAGTGCAGGGACTGCGCAAGTCCTTCGGAGATCTGGAAGTGCTCAAAGGCATTGACCTCTCCCTGGAGCAGGGGCGGGTGCTCTCCATCATCGGGTCCTCTGGCAGCGGCAAGACCACCCTGCTGCGGTGCATCAACCTGCTGGAGCGACCCACAGCGGGCAAGGTGACGGTCAACGGCACCACTCTCTTCGACGCCTCTGACCCCGCCGGGAGCTGGGAGAAGGACCTGCGGAAGAAACGGCTCCATCTGGGCTTTGTGTTCCAGTCGTTCAACCTGTTTCCCCAGTACACCGCCCTGCAAAATGTGATGCTGGCCCCGGAGCTGCTGGCCCGGGAGCAGCCGGATTACAAGCGGGAGCGCAAGGCCATCCGGGAGCGGCTCCGCCAGGAGGCGGCGGGCTATCTGGCCCGGGTAGGACTGGAGGACAAGCTGGACTATTACCCCCATCAGCTCTCCGGTGGTCAGCAGCAGCGGGTGGCCATCGCCCGGGCGCTGGCCATGAAACCGGATATTCTCTGCTTTGACGAGCCCTCCTCGGCGCTGGACCCGGAGCTCACCGGCGAGGTGCTGAAAGTGATCCGCTCCCTGGCGGACCAGAGGACCACCATGCTCATCGTCACCCACGAGATGGCCTTTGCCCGGGACGTGGCGGATCAGGTGGTCTTTATGGACGGCGGTGTGGTGGTGGAACAGGGGGACCCCGAGGAGATCATCAATCACCCCAAGGAGGAACGGACCCGCCAGTTTCTGGCCCGGTTCAGCCAGCAGTGAGAGATTGGCCGGGCACAAAACGGCGCCGCGGGCCGCGCACCATTTGCGGCGGCTGGCGCTGGCATAAATGGAAAGAAAGACAGAGAGCGGGTCTGCAGCACAGGCTGCAGACCCGCTCTCCACTTGCATTCGCGCCTTGTACGGCGCCGAGTCACATCTTTTGATGATTGGCCTTCTGGGCCACTTTCAGCCGGGCCATGGCACGGCTCAGAGCGGCCTCCGCCCTGGCCACGCTGTGGGCGTCCTGGTGGGCCTGAATCTGGGCCTCCGCCCGCTCTTTGGCGGCCCGGGCCCGGACCGCGTCGATCTCGGAGGCCAGTTCGGCAAAGTCCACCAGAATGGTGACCTTGTCTCCCGCCACCCGGGCCATGCCGTCTCCCACGGCCAGCACCTGGGTCTCTCCGTTGACGGTGAAGCGGAGCTCCCCGGCGGTGACGGCGTAGACGGTGGGGACGTGGTTGGCCAGGATGCCCACCATGCCGTCCAGAGTGGTGAATACCAGGGATTCGCAGGGGCCGGTGTAGAAGTCCCGGCGGATGGCCGAGATTCTCAGATTAAATGTTTTCATGCTGCACCCCGCAAGCTCATTCCTGAGCGGCCAGCGTCTCCGCCTTTTTCTTCACATCGGCAATGGTGCCCACATTGAAGAAGGCCATCTCCGGATAGTCGTCCATCTCACCCTCGACAATGGCCTTGAAGCCGGCCACCGTCTCCTCCACGGGGACATAGACGCCGGGCACGCCGGTGAAGTTTTCCGCCACATGGAAGGGCTGGGAGAGGAAACGCTGGATTTTACGGGCCCGGCTGACGATCAGCTTGTCGTCCTCGTCCAGCTCCTCCATGCCCAGAATGGCGATGATGTCCTGCAGCTCCTCATAGCGCTGGAGCACCGCCTGGACCTGACGGGCCACATTGTAGTGCTCCTCGCCCACCACGTCGGCCTCCAGAATGCGGGAGGTGGACTCCAGCGGGTCGACGGCGGGGTAGAGGCCCTGCTCGGCGATTTTACGGCTGAGCACCGTGGTGGCGTCCAGATGGGCGAAGGTGGTGGCCGGTGCCGGGTCGGTCAGGTCGTCGGCGGGGACGTAGACCGCCTGAACCGAGGTGATAGAACCGTTTTTGGTGGAGGCGATGCGCTCCTCCAGCTCGCCCATGTCGTTGGCCAGGGTGGGCTGATAGCCCACGGCGGAGGGCATCCGGCCCAGCAGGGCGGACACCTCGCTGCCCGCCTGGAGGAAGCGGAAGATGTTGTCGATGAACAGCAGCACGTCCTGATGCTCCACATCCCGGAAATACTCCGCCATGGTCAGGCCGCTCATGGCCACCCGCATACGGGCTCCGGGGGGCTCGCTCATCTGGCCGAAGACCAGGGCGGTCTTTTCAATGACGCCGGACTCGGTCATTTCCGTCCACAGATCGTTGCCCTCCCGGGTGCGCTCGCCCACGCCGGTGAAGATGGAGTAGCCGCCGTGCTCCTGGGCCACGTTGGTGATCAGCTCCTGGATCAGCACGGTCTTGCCCACGCCGGCGCCGCCGAACAGGCCGATCTTGCCGCCCTTGGCATAGGGGCAGAGCAGATCGATGACCTTGATGCCGGTCTCCAGAATCTGCACGGCCGGGCTTTGGTCGGCGAAGGAGGGGGCGCTGCGGTGAATGCCCCAGCGCTGGGTGTCGGCCGGAATCTCCGGGCCGTCATCGATGGGCTCGCCCAGCACGTTAAACATGCGTCCCAGGGTGATGTCGCCCACCGGGACGGTGATGGAGTCGCCGGTGGCGGTGACGGTCATATCCCGGGCCAGGCCCTCGGCGCCGTCCAACAGGATGCAGCGGACCATGTGTCCGCCCATATGCCTGGCCACTTCCATGACCAGCGTTCTCCCCTGCACCTCAACGGTCAGGGCCTCTTTGATGCGGGGGAGGTAGTCGCCGTCGAAGGCGACATCCACGACAGGACCGATGACCTGCGCGATTTTTCCTTGTTTCATGGTACCTCCTGTTACTCTTGTGCAGCAGCGCCGGAGACCACCTCGGTGATCTCTGTGGTGATGGCGGCCTGACGGATGCGGTTGTATTCCAGGGAAAGGTTGCTGATAATTTCCTTGGCATTTTCTGTGGCGCTGTCCATGGCAGCCATACGGGCGTTCTGCTCTGCGGCATAGGACTCTACCATGGTGCCGTAGAGTATGCCTTTGACATAGTTGGGGACAACCTGCCGCAGCACGGCAGAAGGAGAGGGATCGAAATCCTCAATATAGACGTCAGTCTCCACCACTTTGTTGGAAGGGAACAGATCTCCGTGCAGGGGCAGCAGCTGAATCATCTCTGTGGTTGTCAACATGGCATTCTGCATTTTTGTGTAAATCACATGAATTTCATCCAACTCTTCTGACAGGAACAGATCAATGATGTGGTTGGCCAAATCCCTGGCCTGCCACAGGCTGGGTGTGCCGGCAGAAAAACAGTACTCCTCGTCCATGCGGAAGGAGAGCTCCGGATGCCGGTCAAAATAGCTGTGACCGGCCTGGCCGATGCAGAACAAGACTGCCTGGGGATGACGTTTCAATTCTGCCTCCGCCATCCGGCATGCGTTGTGGTTGTAGGCACCGGCCAACCCCCGGTCAGAGGTGATAACGATATAACCCTGCCGGATCTTTGCGTCCGGGATGACCTTGTCTGTGGCAAAAAAACGCTCACTGCCTAAATCCGTGTGCAGAATGATTTTAGAGATGGCGCGCTGAAGAGATTCAAAATAGGGTTCCGTCTCCTCTAAGGCTTTGCGGGCCTTTTTGAGTTTGGAGGACGCCATGAGGTACATGGCGTTGGTGATTTTCATGGTTTTCTGCACGCTGTTGATCCTGTTGCGGATGTCTCTCAGGCTCTCCATGAGATCACCTGCTCTTATACTGCCGGACGGCGCGGAGGATGCGCTCCTTCAGGTCATCGGAGAGAACGCCGGTGTCGGCGATCTCCTGGCAGATATCGGGGTGCTCCGTCTCAATAAAGGTATAGAGGCCGTCTTTGAACTGCTCCATCTGGCCATCCGGCACATCCATCAACAGACGGGCGTTGGCGGCACAGAGCAGCACCACCTGTTTGGCCACGCTCATGGGGTGGTAGAGCGGCTGCTTGAGCAGCTGATAGAGGCTCTTGCCATAGTTGAGCATGTTCCGGGTGGTGTCATCCAGGTCGGAACTGAACTGGGTGAAAGACTCCATCTCCCGGTACTGGGCCAGGTCGATTCGCAGCGTGCCGGATACGGTTTTCATGGCCTTGGTCTGGGCCTTGCCGCCCACACGGGACACGGACAGGCCCACGTTGACAGCGGGGCGCTGGCCGGAGTGGAACAGTTCGGTCTCCAGGAAAATCTGGCCGTCGGTGATGGAGATGACGTTGGTGGGAATATAGGCGGACACGTCGCCGGCCTGGGTCTCAATGATGGGCAGGGCGGTCATGGAGCCGCCGCCGAACTTCTCGTCCCTGCGGCAGGCCCGCTCCAGCAGACGGGAGTGGAGATAGAACACGTCGCCGGGATAGGCCTCCCGTCCGGGGGGGCGCTTGAGCAGCAGGGAAATCGCCCGGTAGGCCTGGGCGTGCTTGCTCAAATCGTCGTAGATGATCAGCACGTCTTTCCCCTGGTCCATGAAGTGCTCGCCGATGGCGGCGCCGGAGTAGGGGGCGATATACTGCAGGGTGGCGGAGTCAGAGGCGGTGGCGGTGACCACGATGGAGTACTCCATGGCTCCGTGCTGCTTCAGGGTGTTGACGATCTGGGCCACAGTGGAGGCCTTCTGGCCGATGGCCACATAGATGCAGATCACCCCGTTGCCCTTCTGATTCAGGATGGTGTCCACCGCCAGGGCGGTTTTGCCGGTCTGGCGGTCGCCGATGATCAGCTCGCGCTGGCCCCGGCCGATGGGGAACATGGAGTCAATGGCCAGGATGCCGGTCTGAAGGGGCACATTAACCTCCTTCCGGGCGATGACGCCGGGGGCCTTATGTTCCACAGGGCGGTAGTCGTCGGCCTTGATATCGCCCAGTCCGTCAATGGGGGCGCCCAAGGCGTCCACCACCCGGCCCAGCATGGCATCGCCCACCGGGATGCCGGCGTTTTTGCCGGTGCGGACCACCCGGCTGCCCTCCTTGACCTCCATATCGTTGCCGAAGAGGATGACGCCGATGCTGTCCCGGCGCACGTCCTGCACCATGCCCTTCAGTCCGCAGTCGAAGATGACGATCTCGCCATAGGCGGCGTGGTCGATGCCGTCGATGACGGCGATGCCGTCGCCCACGGACTGGACGGTGCCGATCTCCTGGGACAGGGCGGCCAGGTTGAACAGCTCCACCTCCGAGCGGAGGATGGAGATGATGCCCTGGGTGCTGGCGGCCTTCAGCCCCACCAGCTTTTGTTCCAGCTGGGCCAGACGGCCCTTGGCGCTCCAGTCATACTCCTCGTTGCCGGCGGTCAGCTTGAAGCCGCTGACCAGGGAGGCGTCCTCCACCATCTCGAAGACGATGTCCTCCTCCTCGCCGTAGCGGTGGGCGATAAACTTCTTGATGTCCTCCAGCTGGGTGTCGGAGGGAGGGGTGACATAGCGCAGGGTTACATAAAATTTACCGGACTTCTTCTGCTCCATGGACTGATAGCGCTGGCAGATTTCATCAAACAGCTCCATCTGGTCGTCGGCGCACAGCAGCTTCAGCAGATCCCGGGCCGTCTGGGGAAAGATGCGGTCAATGATGTCGTTTTTACGCTCCAGAGGGAAAGTGGGCTCGCTGAGCTGATCCCGGAGCATGGGCACATCGCGAAAGATGGCCAGGGTGTCCGCCAGGGCGCTTTTGGGCACCCCCAGGCCGAGGCACTGCTCGGCGTATTCCAGGGCGGTCTTACTCATGCTCCTCCCCCGCCTTCTTCAAAAACTCGTCGTAGAGGTCGCTGTCCCCGCCGACGCTTACGCCGGCCACCTTGGCGGTGGCGGCGACGATGATCTCCGTGATCTCCCCCTGGGCCTGGCGGAGGATCTCCTCCTTGCGGCTCTGGGCGTCGCGCTCAGCCTCCTGCACAATACTGTCCGCCCGGGTGCGGGCATCGGCCACAATGCGGGAGCTCTCTGTCTGGGCCTGCTTTCTGGCCTCAGTCAGGGCGGCGGCCTTTTCCTCTTCGATGCCGGCGCGGAAGGCCTTCTGCTCTTCCACCAGGGCCTCGGCCTCGGATTTGGCCTTGGCGGCGTCGGACAGGGAGTCGTCCACCATCTTCTGGCGCTCCGCAATCACCTTGTGAACGGGTTTCCAGAGGAAGATGCGGACAGCAAGGCAGAGAATAAGGACATTGATCACGGTAAAGATCAGATTGATGTCAATTCTAAGCACCTTGGTTACCTGCTTTCTGTTGGATCCCAATAGGGTCTAGTGAAAAGGAATCAGAGTACAAACAGGATCATCAGACCGATGACGAAACCGTAGATTGCGGTGGCCTCAGCCAGAGCGCAGCCCAGGATCATGGTGCTGTTGATTTTGCCGGAGGCCTCAGGCTGACGAGCGATTGCGTCGCAGGCGTGTCCGGTGGCGATGCCGATGCCGATGCCGGCGCCCAGGCAGCAGATGACAGCGATGCCGGCGCCAATGGCCAAAAGAGTACCAGTCATAATGAATTCTCCTTTTGTCAGTTCATTTTTATTTTGTTTGGGTAAAAGGACTTGAAATGCGGCTTAAGGTTCGCCGATTTCCGTGGCCTCCTTGATATACATTCCGGTCAGGCAGACAAACACATAGGCCTGCAGAATGCCGTCAAAGAAGTCAAAATAAAGGCCGGCAATGGTGGGAATCAGCACTTTGGTGACATGGTTCAGGATTTCCATGATGACAAAGGCGCCCAGCACGTTGCCAAACAGACGCATGCACAGGGATAATGGCCGCGTGAATACGTCCAAAATATTGAAGGGAGCCACGATAGGCATAGGCTCAATAAAAGCGTGCAGCCAGCCTTTGACTCCTCTGGCGCGGATACCGGCCACTTCCACCAGCACAATACTCATCACAGCCAGAGAGGCGGTGACCACCAGGGATTTTGTGGGCGGCTTGAAGCCGAACACTCCCATGATGTTGGACAGGCCCAAGAACAGCAGCACTGTAACCAGATAGGGCACATAGCTTTTACCGCCTTCGCCCACAATACCGGAGATAAGGCTCTCCAGCTTTGTTACGATAAATTCTGCCGCAGCCTGCCGCTTGGAGATGTGATCTACCCGCAGCTTGGAGCCGAGGATGATGCACAGCAGGATGATGACTGCCATCACAATCCAGGACACAGCGGTGGATTCCGAAATGGGAATACCGTTTTTGCCGATGGGGATGGTGAATACCGTCACATCCAGCAGTTCTTCCTGAAGAAACTCAGAAAGACTCATGGAATCACTTCACTTCCTTTCTCTGGCCGGGAGGGGGAGCTCCTCTTCCCGGGCCGATCAGTGTTGTTTCCTGTTGTGGTGCACGATTAAAGCCATCGCACAGACAAAGGCGACGACGGTAATGGCCACAACAGCGGCAATGGCGCCGGGGATATTTCCGGTAAACTTCCAGATCAGTCCGGCGGCAAGGATGCCGATGCCGTTTCCCCCGCAGATGATGGCCACCACCAGCAGGACGTAGGTCAGGCGTTTGGGGTCGCCCTGGGGAGCAGAGGCCTCCGGGACGTCAGGCGCTTTCTCTTCCATACTGATTCCTCCTTGGCGGTTGATTCCGCGGGAAAATTGGCAAAGCGAAGAAAGAAAGGTCTAGCTTTCTTGCTTTCCCCCTATTTTAGCACCCCGGTTTGGAGCGTCAAGAGGTTCAGTTCTGGAAAGGGATGCGGAAAAGTACAAAAATAAAATGTGGATTTCGAAAAAATTGTGCAGTTTTATCTTGCTTTTCTATTCTGCGCAAAAAAGTGACCAAGAATATATAAAATTCTTCAAAATGAAAACTTCTGTTACGAAGCAAACGCCCTTTGGGCGCTCAGGAAAGCTCCAAATGCATCTGAAGCAGCCGGGTAGCAGAGGCGAAGCCCGGAATCAGATCTCGTGCCGGCACAACAAAAAACAGCGGAAGATCGGCAAACTCGTTGCGACTTCCACTGTCCTTGTACGTCCCACTGGTTCTCGGCTGATTTACTTTTCCCATGCAGTGTAGCACAGTTTTTCCGACAACGTAAGGGAAAAAAGAAAATTCGGCAATTTCGCCCAAAAAGGATTCTTTACACTGGGCAGACTGATGTGAACTGGTTGGGAGTCTACAGAGGAACGCTGCGCCGCATTAGGGGGAGGGAATGGGAGCCTCCGCCGTCTCATTGACCGCTTTGGAGCTGGAGGGGGTGGTGGAGCATAGCCGATGCCGGATCCAGACGCAGCCGGCCAGGATGACCAGGGCGCACACCCAGCTGGCGATCAGAGCCAGTATGGTGACCGGGTCGGAGGGGGACATCAGATGCCATCCCCAGACCAAAAGGGCGGGAACGGCGGCCAGCAGCAGGGCCGCCAGCGCAAGAAAGCCCAGGGCAATGTCAATTTGTCTTCCTTCGTCTCTTTTCATTTCAACTCACCTTATCCTTCCGAAATCTGTTCTCTGAACGGCTGCGCATCTCCGGTGTGGGACACGAAGAGCTTTTGGGTGGCCGTGCCCAGGCAGCGCTGGAACAACCGGGATAGAAAGCCCACCAGCAGGGCGGAGACCACGGTGCCCTCCCGGACGCCCTGCAGTTCCCGGAAGAGGAGCAGAGAGAGGAGTACCGCGATCACACACATGGATACATCCACACAGACCTTGACCGTGCCGAAATCCCGGCCGGTGATTGTGCTGATGGTATTGGCCGTCGCCTCCCCAGGGAGCATGATTACGTTGGCGGCCACCTCCATAAACACACCAAAGCCCAGCACGGCGCAGCCCACCAACAGGGCGGCTGCCTGAGTGGGATAGCCTGTCGGGGTGAGCCAGCCCAGCACATAGTCCATGGAGCAGTCGATGAACAGGCCGAAGACGGCGGCTACCGGCACCTGGAGCAGCTGAATCGGTCGGAACTTTCGGCGCAGCAGCGCCAGCTGGCAGGCCACCAGCAGCAGGTTCCAGAAGACGGTGAACTGCCCGATGGAGGGCTGAAACCCAAGGCTCAGCACATAGGGGACGCTGGTGATGGGGGAGGTGCCCAGGCTTGCCTTGGTGATGCAGGCCACCCCCAGGGAGTTCACAAACAGCCCCACGGTAAAAAAGAGATATCGTTTGATCAGTTCAGTTTTCTGCATGTTCAATCCTCCTTGCCTGCTTATTCTATTATGGGCCCTCTCCGGTTGCAAACGGGAAAAAACGGGATTATAATTAGTGATAACTTATAATATGGAGGACAGGAGGTATATTGGGATGACAGTGCAGCAGCTCAAGTACTTTTTGGACGCGGCCAAAAGCCTGAATTTTACCAAGACGGGGGAGGCCTTCTTCATCTCTCAGTCCGCCGTGACCCAGCAGATCCACAACCTGGAGCAGGAGCTGGGAGTAAAGCTGTTCGTCCGGAGAAGCCGCCGCCTGGCGCTGACCGACGCCGGGCGGGTGTTTATGGGAGAGGCTCAGGGCATCCTTGCCCGCACGGAGGACGCAGTGGAGCGGGTGCGGGCGGTGCAGAACGGCAAGAGCGGCACGCTGGACGTGGGATACCTCAAGGGAATCGAGATGAGCCGTTTTCCCAAGAGCGTTCAGAGCTTTCATGAGAAGTATCCCGGCGTCCACCTGAACCTCTCCCGCGACAATGCCGTTGCCCTCCACGACAAGTTTATGGGCGGCAAATACGACATTATTTTTCAGGTCAGGCACGATATGCTCTCCTATCCCGGGGCCCAGTGCCGCCCGCTGGGCAGCTATGGCTACTATGTGGCGCTCCCGCCCAAGCACCCCCTGGCGGCCCGGGAACAGGTCAGGCAGTCCGACCTGCGGGAACAGCCCCTCATTCTGCATGACTTTCAGCGGGGAGTGCCCGGCAGCGCGCAGCTTCCGCGCCCGTATCTTCCGGCGGAGCTGATGGGCAATATCATCAGCACAGAAGATGACATAGAGACCATCCTGCTGATGGTGGCCGCCGGGGCGGGAGTGGCCATTGTGCCAGAGTTCGATATCTGGCAGCCCCAGATCAATTTGAATTTGATTTACCGGCCGCTGGACACAGGGGGATGCCAGGCGTCGCTGTGCCTGTATTATGCCGAGGAGGGAGGCAATCCGCTTATCCCGCTGTTTTTGGAGGAAGTTTAGAGGGATTTTCCCCTTTTTGCGCATTTTTGGTGGTTTATGCGGAAAACCATCGTTGCTTTTTGGTGGTAAAGCAACTATAATAAACCGTATATCAATCGCTTCGGACAGACCGGAGCGGGACGCTAGATAGGAGGACCCGACTTATGGAACAGTTGCTTCGATTGATTGAGGCCGATTGCACGCTGACCCACAAGCAGCTGGCGGCAATGACCGGCACATCCGAGGAAAAAGTGGACGCAGAGATCAAGCGCCTGGAAGAGGACGGCACCATCGTGGGCTACAAGGCCGTGGTGGACTGGGACAAGACGGACCGGGAGGCGGTCACTGCCCTGATCGAGGTCAAAGTGGAGCCCCAGCTGGGCGATGGATTCGACCGGGTGGCCGAGCGCATCTATCAGTATGAAGAGGTAGAGTCCTGCTATCTGATGAGCGGGGATTTCGACATGACCGTCATCATCTCCGGACGCACCCTCCGGGAGGTGGCCAATTTTGTCACCCAGAAGCTGTCCACCATCGATGCGGTCCAGTCCACCGCCACCCATTTCATTTTAAAGAAATATAAGGAAAATCATCTCATCTTTAACAGGAAAAAGGAGAAGGAAGAGGGGTTCTATTTCGTATGATTGACTATTCCACTGTCCTGAATCGGCGTATCCAGGACGTGCCCCCCTCCGCCATCCGAAAATTCTTTGACATCCTGGAGGAGATGCCCGATGCCATCTCCCTGGGGATTGGAGAGCCGGATTTTATCACCCCCTGGCACATCCGCAACGCGGGTATCCGCTCCCTGGAGAAGGGCCGCACCAAGTATACGCCCAACAGAGGCCTTTCCGAGCTCTGCCGCCAGATCGCCAAGTACATGAGCCGCCGTTTTCAGCTCTCCTATGATCCCCAGAGTCAGATTCTGGTCACCGTGGGGGGCAGTGAAGGCCTGGATCTGGCCCTGCGCTGCTGCCTGGAGCCCGGAGACGAGGTCATCGTCCCCACGCCCTCTTTTGTCTGCTATGGTCCCCTGACGACCATGAGCGGCGGCGTGCCCGTCTATGTGGAGACAAAGGTGGAGAACGAGTTCCGTCTCACCGCGGAGGAGCTGAAGGCTGCGATCACCCCCAGAACCAAGGCGCTGGTGCTGCCCTATCCCTGCAATCCCACCGGGGGCATCATGGAGCGCCGGGATCTGGAGGCCATTGCCGAGGTGCTGGAGGGCAGCAACATTCTGGTCATCTCCGATGAGATCTATGCCGAGCTGACCTATGGGGAGGAGCGCCACGTCTCCATCGCCAGCATTCCCGGCATGTATGAGCGCACCATTGTGGTCAATGGCTTCTCCAAGGCATATTCTATGACCGGCTGGCGGCTGGGGTACCTCTGCGGCCCCCGGGAGCTGGTAGGCCAGATCATCAAGCTCCACCAGTACGGCATCATGTCTGCGCCCACCATGAGCCAGTACGCCGCCATCGAGGCCATGCAGTACGGCGATGAGGACATTGCCGCCATGCGGGAGGAATATGACGGCCGGCGCCGCTTCCTGGTGGACGGCTTCCGCGCCATCGGGCTGGAGTGCTTTGAGCCCAAGGGCGCCTTCTATACCTTCCCCTGCATCCGCTCTACCGGAATGGACAGCGACACCTTCTGTACCGAGTTTTTGAAGGCGGAGGAGGTGGCTGTCATCCCCGGCAGCGCCTTTGGCCCCGGCGGAGAGGGCTTTGTCCGGGCCTGCTATGCCGCATCCATCAAGGATCTGGCCACCGCGCTGGAGCGGCTGGAGCACTTCCTCAAGCACCGCTGAGTTGGCCCTCTGACCCAGCCCAAGATAGAAAGGAGAGAGCAGCCATGTATATCACCTGTCTGGACATGGAGGGCGTCCTGGTCCCGGAGATCTGGATCGCGTTTGCCGAGGCCGCCGGGATTCCCGCCCTGAAGCGGACCACCCGGGATGAGCCTGACTATGACAAGCTGATGCGCTACCGCCTGGATATCCTGAAACAGCACCACCTGGGGCTGGCGGAGATTCAGCAGGTCATCTCCACCATCGACCCGCTGCCCGGCGCCCGGGCCTTTTTGGACCAGCTGAGACAAGAGACGCAAGTGATCATCCTCAGTGACACCTTTGAGCAGTTTGCCAAGCCGCTGATGGAGAAGCTGGGCTGGCCCACCCTGTTCTGCAACACCCTGGAGGTATCCCCCCAGGGGGAGATCACCGGCTACCGGATGCGCTGCCCCCAGTCCAAATTGACCACGGTCAAGGCGCTTCAGTCCATCGGCTATGAGACCATCGCCAGTGGAGACAGCTTCAACGACCTGGGGATGATCCAGGCCAGCAAGGCGGGCTTCCTGTTCCGCAGCACGCCTCAGATCCGGCAGGATTACCCGGAGATACCCGCCTTTGAGGAGTTTGACGACCTGCTGGCCGCCATCCGGCGGGCCATGGACTGAGGGAATGGAAGCGCCATGGAGCGCGCTGGGCTTTGGCCCGGCGGATATTCTGCTGCCGCAAGGGGTGGATCTGAAGCGCTGGAGTGTGGTGGCCTGCGACCAGTACACCTCCCAGCCCGCATATTGGGAGCGCGTGGAGCGCCAGGTGGGACAGGCGCCGTCAGCCCTGCGGCTGATCCTGCCGGAACAGAAGCTGGAGGACGGGCATACCGAAGCCCATATCGCGGCGATCAACGCCGCCATGGAGGACTATCTGGCGCGGGGCATCTTCCGTCCCCTGCCGCACAGCCTCATCTATGTGGAGCGCCGCCTCTCCAGCGGCGCGCTGCGCCGGGGCATTGTGGGGCAGGTGGATTTGGAAGCTTATGATTACCGCCCCGGCGCGGACAGCCTGATCCGTTCCACGGAGCGCACCGTGCTGGAGCGCATCCCGCCCCGGGTGGCGGTGCGGCGGCATGCTGCGCTGGAGCTGCCCCATGTGCTGCTGCTGCTGGATGATCCAAGCTGTGAAGTGATTGAGCATTACACCGCGGAGACGGCGGAAATGGAACTGCTCTACGACTTTGACCTGATGGAACAGGGGGGACACATCACCGGATACCGTCTGACCGAGGGTCAAATGTGCGGCCTGGCGGAGGATTTGGCTGCGCTGGCTGATCCGGCGTCCTTTGCCCTGCGGTATGATGCCCCGGGGAGGTCCCCCATGCTCTTTGCCGTGGGGGACGGCAACCACTCCCTGGCTGCGGCCAAGGCAAACTACGAGGAGAAAAAGGGGACTCCGGAGGGGGAGAAGGCCCGCTTCGCCCTGGTAGAGGTGGTCAATCTCCATGATGAATCGCTGGAGTTTGAGCCCATCCATCGGGTCTGCTTTGGCGTGGAGGCGGAAGATATGCTGCAGGCGCTGCTCCGCGCCTGCCCTGGCGCCCACACCGGGACCGGGGAGGGCCAGCGGTTTGTGATGGTCTCGGAGGGGCGGCATACCACCATCACCGTCCCCCATCCCGACGGCCATTTGGCGGTGGCCACCCTCCAGCGCGTTTTGGACGCGTATCTGCCCACGGTGGGAGGACGGATAGATTATATCCACGGCGCTGACGTGGTGGAACAGCTGGCCGCCCAGCCCGGCTGCGTTGGCTTTCTGCTGCCCGCCATGGGAAAGCAGGAGCTGTTTCCCACGGTGATTCATGACGGAGTGCTGCCCCGAAAGACCTTCTCTATGGGAGAAGCCCAGGACAAGCGCTTTTATCTGGAAGCGAGGTGTCTGCGTTGAGAGAGCTGCGGCAGCAGGCCTATGCCAAAATCAATCTGACATTGGATGTGCTGGGAAAGCGGCAGGACGGCTACCATGAGCTGAGCATGGTGATGCAGTCTGTGAGCTTGGCGGACACGGTGATCTTGCGGGAATCCGGTGAACAGGATTTTTCCTTGACAAGCAATCTGGGCTTTTTGCCGGGAACGGATAAGAACATCGCCGCCGTGGCGGCCCGGGTTTTTGCCGCCCATACGGGAATCTCTCTGGCGGGCCTGCAGATCCACTTGGACAAACGCATTCCGGTGTGTGCCGGCACGGCTGGAGGCAGCAGCGACGGCGCCGCCGTGCTGCGGGGGCTGAACGAGTGGTTTTCCACCGGCCTGTCCCGGCCAGAACTGGCCCGGTTGGGGGAGGAAGTGGGATCGGATGTGCCCTACTGTGTGTTGGGGTGCACTGCCCTGGCCGAGGGCAGGGGAGAGCGGCTGACCGCGCTGCCGTCCCTGCCGCGGTGCCACATCGTGCTCTGCAAACCCGGTTTTTCCATCTCCACACCGGAGCTGTTTCACCGCATCGATCAGGTAAAACTGCACTTTCACCCGGATACGCCGGGGGTGATCCAGGCGCTGGAGCAGGGCGACCTGCCCGGGGTGAGCCGCCGGATGTTCAATGTGTTTGAGGAGGTGCTGCCCTCCCCGCGGCGGGCCGTTGTGGAGGAGATTAAACAGGCGATGCTCTCCCAGGGGGCGTTGGGCGCCTGTATGTCGGGCACCGGCCCCACGGTCTTTGGCATCTTCGCCGGAGAGACGGAAGCCGAGGCGGCCTGGAGAAGCTTGAAAGGGAGCTATGATGAGACCTTTTTGACCCACAGTGTATAAAAACAGAGAGCACCGTCTACAATGCAGTCATAATGACTGTGAGGACGGTGCTCTTTTATGTACAATCGAGTGAAAACTTACTTATACACCCCTGTCTCCAAACTGCACAGATGGGAAGTAATTTTCCTTGTCACTCTTGCTGCGGCAGTGCTTTGCTGCGGCTGGCTCTCCCTGCGCCAGTCCCAGCTGGCCAGCCGCATGGTGCGGCTGCATGTGATCGCCAACTCTGATTCCGCGGAGGACCAGAGTTTGAAGCTTCTGGTGCGGGACGCGGTGTTGGCCGAGGCCTCCGGCTATCTGGAGGGAGTGGAGGATGCCGGCCAGGCGGCGGCGGTGCTGGAAGACCATCTGACGGAGCTGGCTGCAGCGGGACAGGCAGTGGTGGAGGAGCAGGGATATCACTATTCCGTCTCTGCCACGGTGGATGTGAGCCATTTTCCCACAAAGAGCTATGACGGCTTTGCCCTGCCGGCGGGGAACTACCGGGCTTTGCGGGTGCGCATTGGCGATGGCGCCGGGCAGAACTGGTGGTGTGTGGTTTTCCCCTCCCTCTGTGTGGCGCCCGCCTCCGATTGGGAGGACACAGCGGTCTCCGGCGGGCTGACAGAGGAGGATGTGGGACTGATGAGCGGTGCAGATGAGGGATATGAGCTGCGCTTTAAGTGCCTGGAGCTTTGGGACCGGCTGGTGAATGGGGCGCAAGAGTAATCACTTTACAGGCAGATGGCGTACCGAGTATACCGTGCTTTTGTCCTTTGGCTCTTTGCGCACTCAAAAATAAAACAGCCCCGCCGGAATTTGTTCCGACGGGGCTGTTTTTGATGTACTCAGGGATCTGCGTGCTGGCGCAGCGTGCCGTTGCGGTAGAGCTCGATGAGCTTTTCCAGGTGCCGGATCTTCTCCTGATACTCCCGTCCGGTGTCTGTTTCGCTCATCATGATCTGGTGCGGCATGGTTTCCACCACCCGGGTGACGGTGCGGGTGGTGACATGCTGGCCGGCCTCATCCAGAATGGGCTGGTGTTCTGCCAGCTTGATCACGGTGGAGTTGTAGATCAGGGTGTAGCCCGCGATGCCGGTGGTGGGGCGGTAGGATTTTGCGATGCCGCCGTCGATCACAAACAGCCGCCCCCCCGCTTTGACAGGGTTTTCCCCCTGCTTTACGGGCATATGACCGTTGATGATGTGGCTGGTCTTGGGATCCAGGCCAAACTCATCCAGAATGTGCTCCACGGTGCCCGGCTGGTCGATCAGGGTGTAGTAGGGGTTTTTGGGCTCCTCCCGCAGCTCGGGGGCATCGGTGAAATACCGCTCAAAGGTGGTCACCTTCTCCTTGCCGAACAGAGGGGATTTCGCCCCCATCCACAGATACCAGTAAAAGTCGGTGTCTGCACCGTCGCCGTTATAGTAGGCGCGGCGGACCCGCTGTTCAAGCGCATCCAGCAGGGCCTTGCCGGAGTACATGGTGCCGTCCACATCCAGCTCGGCAAAGGAGCCGTCCTCCTCCATAGGAATGCAGCCGTGATAGAGCAGATTGCCGTTATAGGCTTTATACATTCCGCCGTTGGCCACCAAATAGTCCACATGCCGCCGCAGCCGCTCACCGTGCTGGAAAGAGGCCGCGATGGCGTCCGCCACGTCCGCCTCCTCCTGGGTCAGCGCATAGGGATCCTCCGGGTTCAGCGTGGGGAAATTGGTGTCCAGCAGGGGGTACTCCCGCCCGTCAATGGTAACCACACCCCGCTCCAGATCCATCTTGTCCAGCAGCAGCCTGCCTTCAAATCCGTAATCGGGCCGGCGCCGGATCAGCTGGCCCTCCAGCTTGAACATGATGATGGCGGCAGCTTTGTGCATCTTCGCCGCCAGGGCGGTGTCAACCGGGTCGTATTGATTTTGGTCCAGAGTGTGAGGGCGAAACGCCTTACACTCGTCGTCGGCATATACCTTGGCGGCAAAGGAGGAGAGCGGCCGCAGATTGATGCCGTATCCGTCCTCCAGGCAGTCAAAGTTGTTGTAGCTCAGACCGATGCGCAGCACCGAGAACATGCACACCCGGTTGCCCGCCACGGCACCGATCCACTCGATGTCGTGGTTGCCCCACTGGATGTCTACGCTGCGGTGGTTCATCAGTTCGTCCATAATCAGGTCGGCCCGGGGACCCCGGTCAAAGATATCCCCGAGGATATGGAGCTGGTCCACGGCGATCTGCTGGAGCATGCGGCAGATGGAGATAATCAGGGCGTCTCCGATGCCGCATCGAATCGAGGCGTCGATGAGCTCTCTGTAGTATTTGGCCTTGTTGGACACCATGGGGTCCTGGAGAATCAGGTCGTCGATGATGTTGGCGAACTTGGGGTTGATGACTTCCACCACCCGCTTTCTGTTGTACTTTGAGGCCACCTCGCGGCAGACTTGGACCAGCCGGTGTATGATCAGGGCGGACCAGGCCTCATAGTGTTCCACGTTTTTGCGCTTTTTCTGAAGGCAGGTGTGGGGGTGGGCGATCAGGGCAGCCAGCTCATCCCGCTCCTGCTCAGAGAGGGTGAAAGAGTAAACCGTGTCAATCTTATCCCGAATCACGCCGGAGGCGGAGCGGAGCAGTTGGATGAAGGCGGCGTTTTCGCCGTGAAGGTCGCTGAAGAAATATTCGGTGCCCTTGGGCAGCTTGAGAATGGCGCTCATGTCCACAATGGCCCGGACAGAGGATTCCACATTGGGATAGTGCTCTGAGAGCAGTTTCAGATACTCCAAATCCTGATTTGACATATTGTCTCCTCGCTTTTTACCGCACTGGGCGGGTCATGATTTGATTTGCCGCTGCATCCAGTGCAGCAAAAACTGATATACCTCGTCCCGGTTGGCCTCATTGAGCATTTCGTGCCGCCCCTCCGGGTAGAGTTTTAGGGTTACATCCCTGCATCCTGCCGCGAGAAAAGACTGATAGGCCTGCTGTACCCCTTTTCCGTTGGCGCCCACCGGATCTTGCTCCCCTGAGAGGAAGAGGATGGGAGTTGTCCGGTCCATTTTGGACAACTGGTCGGTTTGCTGATTGAAACGGATGCCGGAGAGCATATCCCGCATCAGCGTCACCGTGGGCATTACCTGGCAGAAGGGGTCGGCGATATAGGCGTCCACCACGGCCTCCACCGAGCAGACCCAGTCCGACTGGGTGCGGTTGGGCTTGAATTGCCGGTTGTAGGCCCCGAAGCACAGAGTTTGCAGCAGTTTGCTCCGCCCCCGCTTGCCCAGCCGGAGCTGCTCCAGCCGGCAGGCCAGCAGTCCTGCGGACAGCACTGCCCCGGGCTGTTGGCCGGTGCCCAGCAGAGCGCAGGCGTCCACCGTGCCGGGATAGCGGATCAGATAGCTGCGGGAGAGAAAACTGCCCATTGAATGGCCCAACAGAATATAGGGCAGGGTGGGATACCGTTCTTTTGCCCAGTCGTGGAGGGCGCGGACATTGTCCGTCATCTTGGTCCAGCCGTCTGCGTCGGCAGTGTATCCCAGATCCTCCGGCCGTTCCGGCGTGCGGCCGTGGCCGAGGTGGTCCTCCCCACAGACGAAAAAGCCGTGGGCCGCCATGAAGCGGGCAAAGTGGTCATAGCGGCCAATGTGCTCGGAAATGCCGTGGACCAGCTGGAGTACCGCCAGAGGAGGGCTTGTCTCCGGCGCCCAGCAGCACCCATAGAGTGAAGCGGATCCGTCCGCGGAGGAAAAACGAAATTCCTGAAGGTCAGACATGGTAAAGTTGCCCCTTTTATGATATGATACCGATACGGAACAAGTTACCTACAGTTTACTTGTTTCTGACATCTGCGTCAACTACTTTTGCAAAGAAGGTTTCAAAATGAACGTGATCGATCGCTTTTTGCGTTATGTCTCCTATCCATCTGCCTCAGATGAGGACTCTGAAGCTGTGCCCAGCACCCCGGGCCAGCAGACTTTGGCCCGGGTCCTGGCAGAGGAGTTGAGGGAACTGGGGGTACAGGATGCCGCGGTGGATGCATTCGGACGGGTCTACGGCCACCTGCCCGCCACGCCCGGACGGGAAGGGGAGCCGGTCTATGGCCTGATTGCCCATATGGACACCTCCCCCGATGCCTCCGGGGAGGGGATTCGTCCCAGCCGGGTGCGTTACACCGGGGGGGATTTGGTGCTCAACCGGGAGAAGGGCGTGGTCATGCGCCCGGAAGAGTTCCCTGCGCTTGCTCATTATGTCGACCAGGAGCTGATTGTCACCGATGGCACCACTCTGCTGGGGGCCGACGACAAGGCGGGGGTGGCGGAGATTATGTCCGCGCTGGAGTACCTGCTGGCCCATCCCGAAGTGGCCCACGGGCCTGTTTCCGTGGCCTTCACGCCGGACGAGGAGATCGGCCGGGGAGCTGACCACTTCGACTTCGCCCGCTTTGGGGCGGATTATGCCTACACGGTGGACGGAGGCGCATTGGGTGAGGTGGAGTATGAGAACTTCAACGCCGCCAACGCCGGAATCAAAATCCACGGCCGGAACATCCATCCGGGCAGTGCCAAAAACATTATGAAGAATGCCGTGCTGCTGGCGTCCCAGTTCATCTCCATGCTGCCCCAGGCGGAGACTCCGGCCCATACGGAGGGGTATGAGGGGTTCTTCCACGTCAACTACTGTAAGGCCGTGGAGCAGGAGGCCTATATCAATCTGATCATCCGGGACCATGACCGGGCGCATTTTGAGCAGCGCAAGGCGTTTTTGACCCGGACAGTGGAGTATTTGAACGGCGTCTATGGCTCCGGCACCTTTGAGCTGGTGCTCAAGGACAGCTATTACAATATGCGGGAGAAGATCGAGCCCCATATGCACCTGATTGACCGGGCCATGGCCGCCTTCCGGGACAGCGGGGTTGTGCCCCGCACCATTCCCATCCGGGGCGGAACCGATGGGGCGCGGCTGAGCTGGGAGGGGCTGCCCTGCCCCAACCTGTCCACCGGCGGTGAGAACTTCCACGGGGTTTATGAATTTATTCCGGTGCAGGCGATGGAGAAGATGGTGGAGGTGCTGGTGCGCCTGGTGAGCTGCGGTGAGGGAGCATAACTCCGTTCTGGTGGGCATGAGCGGCGGGGTGGACAGTTCTGTCGCTGCATTTCTGCTCCGGGAACAGGGGCTGGAGGTCACCGGTGCCACCATGAGGCTCTATGATCCCGGTATGGAGGGGGGGGCCTGCCACACCGCTGCCGATTTGGAGGATGCACAGCGGGTGGCGGAGCGGCTGGGGGTCCCCCACCGGGTGTTTGACCTTCGCGCGGAGTTCCGCGCCCAGGTCATGGACCGGTTTGCCCGGAGCTATCAGAGGGGGGAGACCCCCAATCCCTGCATTGACTGCAACCGCTATATGAAATTCCGGCGGATGCTGTGCCTGGCCGATGAGCTGGGCATCTGGTATGTGGCCACCGGCCACTATGCCCGCCGGGCCTGGGATGGGGAGCGCTGGCTGCTGAAGAAGGGGCTGGACAGAGACAAGGATCAGAGCTATTTTCTCTATCACCTGAAACAGACCTATCTGGAGCATTTTCAGCTCCCGCTGGGGGAGCTGACCAAGGCCCAGGTGCGTCAGATTGCCGCGGAACAGGGGTTCGGCAACGCCAGAAAGAAGGACAGCCAGGACATCTGTTTTGTCCCTGACGGGGATTACGGGGCCTTTCTGGACCGATATACCGGGCAAAGCTGCGGTGCCGGGCATTATGTGGACGCCGGCGGAGCGGTGCTGGGCACCCACCGGGGCCATACCCACTACACCATTGGCCAGCGCAAAGGCCTGGAACTGGCCATGGGCCGCAGGGTCTATGTGACCGGGAAGGATGTGGAGCGCAACTGGGTCTACATTGGAGACAATGAGGATCTGTTCTCCCGCGCCCTGGAGGCCGTTGATCTGAATTTAATCGCCTGCGACGCCATTCCGTCCCCGCTGCGCTGCACCGCCAAAATCCGCCATAGCCGGAGCGAGGCGGCGGCCGTGGCGGAGCAGACCGGAGAGGACACCCTGCGGGTGACCTTTGACCGCCCTCAGCGGGCCATTGCCCCGGGACAATCGGTGGTGCTCTATGACGGAGATGTGGTCATTGGCGGAGGCACCATCACAAGGGCGCTGTAAAAGCGTGTCGGGGCGCGCTGCCGCTTTGGTAGCGCGCCCCGATATTTGCCGCCTCAATAGGTTACAGACTCCAGGCACAGCCCTTCCGGAGGCATGACGCGCCCCGCGGCGGAGCGGTCTTTTGCCGCCAGGATGTCGGCGATGTGTTCCGGGGGATAGAGCCCCAGCCCTGTCTCCACCAGAGCGCCGGTGATCAGCCGCACCATCTGATTCAAAAAGCCGTTTCCCGTGTAGGTCAGGCGGATTTCCGCCCCCAGCCGCTCCACCTGAATGGCGTCAATGCGCCGCACGGTGGACTTCTTAAACCGCCGAAGGCCGCAGAAGGAGCGGAAGTCGTGGGTTCCCACCAGCAGTGCCGACCCCTGCGCCATGGCCTCCGGATCCAGTGGTTCTTCAAGTTGACATAAATACTTCCGCTCAAACACGTTGGGAACGGGGGTGTTCCATATGCGGTATACATAACACTTTGACCTGGCGTTGAGCCGGGCGTGAAAGCGCTCCGGAGCCTCCTGGGCGTCCACCACGGCGATGTCCCGGGGCAGAAATTGGGCGCAGTAGGCGATCAGCCTGGCGCATTCCGGCTCGCTGGCCAGCTTGACGCTGGCCACCTGTCCCCGGGCATGGACTCCGGCGTCGGTGCGGCCGGAGCCCTGCACCTCCACCGGTGCACCGTCCAGCTGGCCCAGCACGCTTTGCAGCTTGCCCTGAATGGTGTTTCCCGTGTTGCCCTGCACTTGCCAGCCGCTGTACCGGCTGCCGTCGTATTGAATGGTCAGCTTGTAGTTCTTCATTTTGTTCACCTGATGTGCACGCTGTTTTCCCCACAGAATGCCGTGGGGATTGCCACTATCATAGCGGAATGCGCGCAAAAACGCAACTACCGCAGCCGGATGACCCGCAGGGGGCGGATCCCCTGGGCGGCCATGGCCCCCAGATAGGCGGCCAGTCCCGCGCAGCCCCAGGTCAGCACCGACCAGCCCAGGCTTGCTCCGGCGTCCAGGCTGAGCCGATAGCCCAGGTTGACCAGCAGTCCCGCCAGCAGTGAGGCCAGGACCGGGGCGGAGAAACAGCGGTAACAGTCCAGATGCAGCCCCGCGCTCCGCCAGGCCACTCCCAGACAGAGCACCACCGCCAGCACATCGGCGCAGACAAAGCCGGCCACAAAGCCCCCCAACCCCAGGGTGGGGGTTAAGGCTACGGTGAGCAGCAGCTCCAGCGCGCCGCAGAACAGAGAGATGGCCGCGTTCTGATTCTGCTTGCCCAGGGCGTTGAGCATGCACCCCAGAATGGCGTGGTAACATCCGGCGCCCACGCCCACCGCCAGGGGAAGCATATAGTCGCCTACCCGCGGTTCGCCAAAGAGCAGCTGGCCCAGGTCGGGCCCCAGGGTGGCGATCAGAGCGATGAGGGGAAGGACCACATAGGACACCGACAGTATGGCTTTTTCTCCGGTGCGGCGGAACGAGGGCATTTCACCCAGCTCCCGCTCTTCCGTGAGCCGGGGGAGCAGGGCCAGGGAGAGGGCGTTTATGAAGGCGGTGGGAATCATCAGCAGCGGAAGCGTCATGCCCAGCAGGATGCCGAAGGCCTCCATGGCTTGGCTCTGTTCCAGGCCGTGGAGCGTCAGCAGTTTGGGGATGAGCACCGAGGTGGCCGCGCCCATCAGGTTTCCCACCAGGGCGGTCAGGCTGACCGGTATTGCGATCCCGGCCATCCGCCGCCGCAGCCGCCCCGGTTCCACCCGCTTCCCTGAGAGCTCTGTCCCCCGCGCCCGCCTTCTCCTCCGCCGCCCCCAGGTCAGGGCGGTGGAGGAGAAGATCTCGCTGACCAGCAGACCCATCACAATGAGCCCCACCGAGTGCGCCTCCTCCTCCGGGGCCAGCAGGGCCAGCAGAAGGATGATGGCGATGGAGCGGATGACCTGTTCCCCCAGCTCCACCCCGGCGGGAAGGCGCATGGCGCCGATGCCGTAGAATTGGTGTTTCTGGAGGTTTTCCACGCCGGTGAGCAGCAGCACCGGCAGCAGCAAGACCAGGCCCAGCTGGGTGCGTCCGTCTCCCAACAGCCGCTGGGCGATGAAATCCGACTGGAAGAGCACCGTCAATGCCACCGGCAGCCAGAGGGCTACCAGCCCCCGCAGGCCGGTGGACATGAGCTGGCGAAGCGCCAGCTCATTTTTCCGGGCGTGGTATTCTGAGGAGAGCAGCGAGACCGCCACGGCCAGCCCGGAGATGCAGATGGACTGCACTACGGAATAGGCGGGCATAATCAGCTGGTAGAGCCCCAGCACCTGGGCCCCCACCAGCCTGGCCATGACGATGCGATAGAGAAAGCAGAACACCTGGCTCACCAGCCCCACGCCGGTGAGCATCAAAGTGGAGCGGAACAGGGAAGGACGGTTGGACAAGAGACACCACCTGCGCTTGATCTGGATACTTTCAGTCTATTTTCCAGGCTGACAGGCTATGCCGCCAACTTTTTCCCGCGGGGAAAAAGACCTTGCGCTGGGTGGAGCGTTGAGATGAAAAAAGTGTGAAAAAGCATGTAAGGGGGATCTCTATGAGGAGAAAAGAGCGGGCGGTCACAGAGCCCGCAAAGATTCGGGAAATCATTCGGAAGAGCCAGGTGCTCCGGGTGGGCTATTGTGACCGGGGCGAGGTCTATATTGTCCCGGTCAATTTCGGCTGTGCCGAGGAGAACGGGGCGTATACATTCTATTTTCACGGGGCAAGTGGGGGCAGAAAGTATGCCTTGTCCAAACAGGGGTGCCCGGTGGGGTTTGAATTGGAGGCCGTTGCAGAGGTCGTGGTGGACGATACCCGGCCCTGCAGCTCCACCTGCCGGTTCCAAAGCGTGATTGGAACCGGGCGGATTTCGCTGATTACAGACTTGGAGGAAAAGAGGCGGCTGCTGCGCCTGATTTTAAGTCACTACACCGACGCACATCTGTGCCAATTTGACGAGGCGTCCATCCGTCAGACCGCGGTGTTTCAGCTGCGGGCGGAACAGATGACCTGCAAGGAGAGGACCCTGTAAAGCACCCAAACCGCGTTTCCCGGTGGCCCGGCAGGGCCAAAACAGAGGAGCGGGGAATATAACGGAATCCGGCTTGCCGGACTTCCGCAGCCCGGATGGATTGTATAACGAAAATTTGGGGACTAACCACCCTCTCTCAACTGGCTGTGCTGCGCCCCAGAGAGCACTGGCACTTTTTCTGTTTAAAGCGCTTGACAATGGAAAAATGAGACAGTATCATATATTTATCGATGCGATTTCATTTATGATCTCCGGCGGGATGCCGGGGATCATTCCTTCTGCCCTGCTGTATCCGCTTTGCAGAACTGCCGCCTTGTGGGGGGAAAGAAAAGCGAAGTCGGACCGGCGGGAAAGGGGAGAGAGGAAGATACCATGGATCAATTTTTCACCGTGCTGACCCAGATCGGCATCTTTTTAATTCTGATTGCCCTGGGCGTCCTGGCAGTCAAGGTTCATATTCTGGATGAGCACTCCCTGGGCAGCATCTCCAAGGTCATTATGCGCATGGCTCTGCCCGCCTATATTTTTATCAACACCGCGGAGGGGGCCACCCGGGCGGGGCTGGCTTCCAGCCTGATGGTGATTCCCCTGGCCATTGCCCTGTACTTGCTGCTGTTTCTGCTGTCCCTGGCGCTGGAGCGGATCTTTCACCTGTCCGGCAACCGGCAGCGGGTATTCCGGGCCATCGTGATGTTTGGCAATGTGGGTTTTATGGGCATCCCGCTGGTGGTGGAGCTCTATCCGGACACTGCCCTGCTGTATATCTCGCTGTTTACCATTTTGGATCAGATCCTGTTCTGGACCTATGGCGTCTCGCTGACTCAGCCGGTGGGGGAGGGGCGGGAGAGACGGCGTTTTTCGCCCGCCGCCCTGAAAAATCTGCTCAGCCCCGCCCTGATTGCCATTGTAGCGGCCACGGTGCTGGTGCTGCTGGAGGCCCGTCTGCCCTATGTGCTCTCCGCCACGCTGAACCGGCTGGGGGCGGCCAGCATGCCCCTCTCCCTGCTCTATATCGGCGGCATGCTGTCCATGACCGATGTGCGCCGGGTGCTTCGGTGCTGGGAGCTCTACGGTGAGATTGTGCTGAAGATGATCGCCCTGCCGCTGGTGTTTTTCGCCGCCATGCGGCTGTTGGGGGTGGCCCAGGATATGGCGGGCACCCTGGCGTTCCTGGCCGGGCTCCCCGCGATCAACTTGGTGGCGATGCTGGCCAGGCAGAACGGCTCCGAGGGGGACTATGCGGTCTGCGCCGTGATGATGACCACCCTGGCCTGCCTGATTACCCTGCCGCTGGTTTCCCTGGGCATTGCGCTGATCGGCTGATCCTGCCCCGGACAAGAGAGAAAAAGGAGTCCCCTGCCCATGATCGCAACTTATATCAACTGTATCCTTGTCCTGGTGGGCAGCGCCCTGGGCCTGCTGCTGAAAAACCGGATCGGGGCGCGCTTTATGGCCGCCATGCACAGCGCTATGACCCTGTGCGTCATGGGGATCGGCATCTCCTCCGCTGTCAAGACGGAGCACACCCTCTGTGTCATCCTCTGCATGGTGGTGGGCACCTGCCTGGGGGTGGCCCTGCGCATCGAGCAGCGGCTGGATGCCCTGGGGGATTGGATTCAGAAAAAAGTGGTCAAAAAAGGCGATACCTCAAAATTTATGGAAGGTTTTGTGACGGCCGCGCTGCTCTACTGCGTGGGCTCTATGGCGGTCATGGGCTCCCTGGAGGCGGGGATCAACCATGATTACTCCATCCTGGTCTCCAAGGGAGTGATCGATGGGGTGACCGGCATCTCCCTGGCAGCCACCACCGGGGTGGGTGTGGCGTTTTCGGTGATCCCTCTGCTGCTCTACCAGGGCGGGCTCACCCTGCTGGCAGGGCTGGTGGGCCCGCTGCTCACCGACGCCATGGTGCTGGAGATGTCCGCTGTGGGCGGCACCATCATCCTGGGCATCGGATTTAACATGTTGTTTCCCGAGAAGCATATCCCGGTGGGCAATATGCTTCCCGCTATTTTCCTGCCCATCGCCTACCTGCCTCTGGCCGGCCTGCTGGGAGGGCTGGTCTGAACAGGCAGTTCCGCACCTTACTTTGTCTTTCCTTCTGCCGCGGCGGCCTGCCAGGGCTCCGCGGTAAATTTTTTGCCAAAATCTGCGACAACCCCCGGAAACGCTGGGAGGCCACCCCCCAGGCCGCCAAGGAAAACTGAACCATCTGAAAAAACAGGCCGGAGCGCTTTGGCGCTCCGGCCTGTTGCCGTTTGATGGACGTTGTTCAGGCGGCCACGCCCGCCTGGTAGGTCTTCCACTGCTTCTCCAACTGGAAGGTGCAGATGATGGCGAAGACAGCGGCCACGGCGATGAGCCAGCCATTCAGGGAGCCGTTGACGATCAGGCCCAGGATCATGTTTATCCCGGCGTCCACCGCCAGCAGGATGGCGCACACCCGGCTCTGGGCCAGGTGGATGCCCAGTCCAAATCCCACCAGAAGAGCTACGTCGAACAGGGAAGTTATCATCATAAACATCAAGCCCATCACCAGGGTGAGGCCGGCGCAGACGTAGCAGATGATGGCGGCGGCCCGCAGCTGACTGCGGAGCTTGTGATTCTGAGGCAGGGCCAGGAACTCCTTCTTGGTGGCGCACCGGTGGGAGGTGTCATAGCCGTAGACCGTGCCGTTGGCGGCGGCTCCGCTCTGGCCGTCCGCGCCGCAGCCCGTCCCCTGGGGGG
>JABLTR010012155.1_pt1 | contig 29689 bp, 31 predicted proteins | sample 7160071 | NCBI WGS metagenome assembly JABLTR01 (sample SAMN14651230, study PRJNA627086) | human gut metagenome | isolation source: feces | host: Homo sapiens | reverse complement strand
TATATCCTGTTAGCCGGAAGTGGACCATTTTCCCATAACAATTCAAGTATTTTCATCTCGGTTTCTCTTATGTTCATTTTTACGCCTCCGGTTTGTCTAAGTGCTTAGACAAAGTATAACACTGATTTATTTTTTTTTCAACTGATATTTTGCACTTAAAAATTAAATTTAAAATATTGACAGCAATTGTGCACTTTTCAAAAATCTGACTGATTTTAGGTCTTAATGGGCAGACTATTATGTGATATGTTTGGAATATGTTTGAAATATTGGCTGAAGAAGGCCGATGTTCTTTCAACTTTATTAAATTTACATAAGTCCTTCATTCTTATATTGAAAAAAATTTTGAAAAAGGTTAATATTAAATATACTGGGTTTATTATACCCAGTTAAAGATTTTAGAAGCTCGGACGCCGTAAAAAAGCGTCTTTATATAAGACAGGAATGGACTTGATAATACTGATTTAGGAAGGGGCAGGCTATATGTTCGGAAGGGATATGGGAATTGATTTAGGTACAGCTAATACCCTTGTTTATGTGAGAGGAAAAGGAATAGTAGTAAATGAACCGTCGGTGGTGGCGGTAAATACCAACACTAATGAAGTTTTGGCCGTTGGAAACGAGGCAAAGGAAATGATAGGAAGGACACCGGGCAACATCGTAGCCATAAGGCCGGTGAAAGATGGTGTAATAGCTGACTTTGCCATTACCCAGGCCATGCTCAGATATTTCATCGATAAGGCATACACCAGGTCGCTTTTTGGCCCTAAACCCAGGGTCATAATATGCGTGCCTTCGGGAGTGACCGAGGTTGAAAAAAGAGCGGTGGTCGAGGCGGCCATAGCGGCAGGAGCCAGGGACAGGGAAGCCTATCTCATAGAGGAGCCCATGGCGGCTTCCATAGGCGCCGGACTTCCGGTGGAGGAACCCACGGGAAGCATGATAGTCGATATCGGAGGCGGCACCAGTGAGGTGGCTGTCATATCCTTAGGCGGCATCGTTACAAGCACATCCCTGAGGGTGGCAGGAGACGAGCTTGATGCCTATATAGGAGCCTATATAAAGAAGGAATACAACCTGGCCATAGGCGACAGGACAGCCGAGGAGATAAAACTCACCATAGGTTCGGCATATCCCAAGGATGTGCTGGAGGAAATGGATATCAGGGGCAGGGATCTGGTAACGGGCCTTCCCAAGACCATAACCATAACCAGTGATGAGATGTTGAAGGCCATCCATGACCCTATACACGAAATAATCGATACCATCAAACAGACCCTTGAGTCAACACCGCCTGAACTCGCGGCGGATGTAATGGAAACGGGTATAATGCTCACCGGCGGCGGAGCTCTGCTTTCAGGTCTTGACAGGCTCATAGCGGAGGAAACTGGAATGCCGGTAAATGTGGCTGATGAGCCGCTTAACTGTGTCGTAAAGGGTACGGGTATCGTTCTTGAGAAAATAGACAAGCTTAAAGGCGTGCTTATTTCCACCAGGAAACCAAAATTTTAACAGGGAGCGTTTTAAGTGAAGTTTTTTAATGAATATAAGAGGCAGCTGATCATCCTTGCGGTGATCGCGCTGGCTGTGATATCGTTTTTAACAGCAGGAAGCAAGGTGGGTGCCGGATTTTTAGATGACGCCTTTGGTTTTGTCGTAACGCCCTTCCAGGGGGCTGTTGCGTCGGTGACCAACTGGGTGAACGAATCCGTGAGCGATGTTGTGCACAGAAACGAGCTGGCTGACGAAAACCGTGAGCTTAAGGCGAAGATAGAGGAGCTGGAGACGGAGAACAAGAGGCTCTCCCTCTATGAGGATGAAAACGAGAAACTTTCTTCCCTCCTTGAGGTGGCTCAGAAGTATAAGGATTACGATACTACGGGAGCCAATGTCATAGCCAAGGACACGGGAGTATGGTATGACAGTTTTCTCATTGACAAAGGCACCATGGACGATGTGCAGACGGATATGCCCGTCATAAGCGCCGGGGGACTGGTGGGCAGGATAGTAAAATCCAGCGCGGCATATTCAAATGTATACAGCATTCTGGACAGCCGTTCATCGGTATCGGCCAAGAGCCTGAGGACAGGAGACCTGGGAGTAGTCACAGGCGGCCATGAGCTTATGGAGCAGGGGCTTTGCAAGATGGAATACATAGATTCCGACGCTGAGATAATGGAAGGTGACGAGATAGTCACATCAGGGCTCAGTGATTATTATCCTGCCGGCATAAGCATAGGCTATGTCAGGGAGATACACAAGGATGAAAACGGCCTTACAAAATATGCTGTCATAGAGCCCACGGCTGATCTTAAGCATCTGGATACGCTTCTTGTTATACAGGAAGTTTTTGAGAAGCCTTCGGAGGTAAACTGATATGTTGAACGCTATAGTAACGGCGGTGGTGCTCATCGTCAATTTCATACTGCAGTCCACTGTATATCAGCTTATCGAGATAAGGGGCGTCATACCGGATACCATGATAATAATAGTGGTGTCCTATGCTCTTTTGAGGGGGCAGACAGCGGGAGCGGCCACGGGATTTGCGGCCGGGCTTATGTATGACATAATGTTTGGCAGCTCACTGGGATTTTATGCCCTTATGGGGCTTCTTGTGGGGCATTTCTGCGGCATATGCCATAGGAATTTTTACAGGGAGAACTACATACTTCCGGTGACGCTTTCGGTAATATCGAATTTTATAGTGGGACTTATTATTTATGTGACGGGATTCCTTCTTCAGAACAATTATAATGTGTTTTATTATCTTCTGTCGGTCATAATACCGCAGTGCGTATATACGGGCATTGCCTCTATTGTGGTCTACAGGGTCCTTTACAGCATAAACAATAAGGTTGAGAAAAAGGAAAGGGAAACAAGAAGACTTTTCTGATTTTCCCTGCAAAGGAATGAAGCGATTTGGATACATTTAAAGAACGTCTCGGTGAACTGCTGAGAAACAGGCTGTTTGTAATGCTTGCGGCGGTGGCTGTTATTTTTATTATCCTTGTGGGACGTTTGTTTTATATGCAGATAGTCAACGGTGAGGAGGCTGACGCCAGTCTTACATCCAGTGTCACCCGAGAGGTGACCATACCGGCGGCCAGAGGAAACATATATGACAGATACGGCAGACCGCTGGCGGTCAATGAAGCGGCCTTTTCCGTGGAGATAGATGACAGTATCACTGTGGATTATGAAGATCCCGATGCCGAGGCTGTAAGTCTGTATAATAAACTTATCAAAAATGGATATGTGGTCGGGGATGACCTTCCCATAACCAAGGGCAGCAGTCCGGAATTTACAATATCCTCAGATGACCTGGAACAATGGAAGACAAATATAGGTCTCAGCAGGAAACAGATGAATTACACGGCTGAGGAGACCCTGGCGTATCTCTATGACAGATTCGGCATAACGGATTCGGATATGAGCGAAGATGAAAAGAGGGCATTGGTTTCCCTGGGCATAAATATAGACGATAAAAACATAATGATAACTAACCTTATCCTTACCATAGAGGCTAACGGAGGAGAGATAGTGGACGAACTGCCCATATCCGGGGAACAGCCCTATTATTTCATCATAGAGGATGAGGACGAGATACTTTCCTGGAAAAAGGACGTATCCATGGAAAAAGAGGAGCTGGATTACAATGCTGAGGAGTCCATGGATTATCTTATAGATCTCTTTGGCATACCTCAAAACCTGGCGCCTTCCATGCAGAGGAAACTGGCGGCGGTAAGGTATTCCCTTTATCTGCAGAGATATAAGAAGTACCAGCCGGTAACGGTATCAAGGGAGATAAACGACAATGTCATAGCGGCGGTGGAGGAAAATCTGGATAAATTCCCCGGAGTTTCCATAGAGACCGAGTCCATGAGGGTATATGACAATGGAGAGATATTCTCAAATATAATCGGATATATAAGACAGATATCCGATGCGGAGCTTCAGGAATACAGTGAATACGGATATTCATCCGGCGACATAATCGGAAAGACCGGAATAGAGAAGGTAATGGAGCTTCAGCTCAACGGAAAAGATGGAAAGATGCTCGTTGAGGTAGACAACCTGGGACGAAAGATAAGCACTCTGGAGACGGAGGCGCCGGAGTCCGGACAGGACGTGTTCCTTACCATAGACAAGGAGCTTCAGATATCGGCTTATAACTATCTGAAACAGGAGCTGGCCAACGCCATAATAACAAGGCTCACATCTGAGCTGGAAAAGGACGTGCCTGTAACTTTGAAACAGCTGTTTGTCTCCATGATAGATAGCAATAACATATCAGTCACGGATATAATGAAGTCAGAGGACGGATATCAGAAGACCCTCAAGGATATGATACTCGCCTATGATGCGGACATAGACGTAACTGACACAGAGGATAAGACAGCGGCAAAACAGGTGCTCACCAATGCCGTTGACAGCGGAAGCATATCTTATACGACCCTTATATATGTAATGATTGAGCAGGGCGTAATAACGGCCGATGACAATTATAAGGCAAGGATAGCCTCAGGAGAGCTGACGCCGTTCAATGTGATAATAGAAAAACTCCAGTCAGGAGACCTGGAGCCGGCGGAGACAGGACTTGAGCCATGCACAGGTTCAGTGGTAGTTTCTGACGTAAACTCAGGAGAGGTGCTCGCCCTGGTGACATATCCCTCCTATGACAATAATGAGCTTGTAAATACATTTAATAACGAGTATTATAATAAACTTCTGGAGGACCCTGCCACACCTTTGGTAAACAGGCCCCTTATGCAGAAGAAGGCACCTGGTTCCACCCTTAAGATGGTCACTGCCATAGCAGGCCTTGAGACAGGAGTTATAACGCCCGATACCCAGATAAGGGATATGGGTGTATTCAAGGATGCGGGAACACCCTATGCCAACTGTCTCATATACTCTTTGAACGGCTCAACCCATGGATATGTGGACGTATCCCATGCTCTGGAAGTATCCTGCAACTATTTCTTCTATGATGTGGGATATATGCTGGGCGGAGAGACGGACAATCCCAGGAGCCTTAAAGGAATAACCATACTTGATGAGTATTATGACGCCTTTGGCCTTAACTCTCCAACGGGAGTGGAGATAGGCGAGAGCGCGCCTTCCATGGCATCTCCCTCATATAAGGAAGAAGTGATCAAATGGCAGAATCCCGAGGCAACATCCAGCCAGATAGCATGGACATCGGGAGATACCATCCGTGCGGCCATAGGACAGTCAGTAAACAGTTTTTCGGCGGCCAGCATGAATAAATATGTGGCTACCCTTGCCAACGGCGGCACCAGATATAAGATGCACCTGCTGGACAAGGTAAAAAGCGCCGATGGAACGGTCACTGAGGAAGTTGAGGAGACCGTTGAGAATGTGCTTGAGATAGCCCCTGAAAATCTTGAGGCGGTATACGAGGGCATGCTCCTTGTAACCCAGGGAAGCAAGGGTACACTGAGGAATGTATTCAGGGATTTCCCCATCGATGTGGCGGCTAAATCCGGTACAGCCGAGGAAAATAAAAATCTGAGCTCCCATGTATGGTTCGTGGGATTTGCTCCCTATGATGACCCCCAGATAGCCGTTACGGTAATGATACCCTTTGGTGATGTTACCGGTTCGCCTGCGGCTGTGGTGGCTAAGAATGTAATAGACGAATATATGGGACTTAATTATGAGTCCAGCAGCGGATATATGGAAAATTATCTGACTGAGTAAAATTTAAGATCGTTCCTTGAAAACATAATATCCGAAACCCTTAAGGAAACTATTTGTAAATATATGTCAATATTTGCTGACGAAACCATCTCGCGCTCATGTATATTTTTGCTAGAATATAAATAAGCTAATTGTTTTGCACAAAGTAAGTGCGGAAATGTTCTTTTGCTAGGAGGATAACACATGAGTGAAGTAATAGTTGTAACAAGCGGAAAGGGAGGCGTCGGAAAAACGACTACCTCTGCCAATATCGGATGCGGACTTGCTCTTGCGGGTAAAAAAGTAGTTATGGTGGACTCAGACATTGGCTTAAGAAATCTGGATGTGGTCATGGGACTGGAAAACAGGATAGTATATGACCTGGTAGATGTCATCGAAGGCTCCTGCCGACTTAAGCAGGCGCTCATAAAGGACAAGCGCTATCCGGGACTTTTCCTGCTCCCGGCGGCCCAGACAAGGGATAAAAACGCCGTATCTCCGGAGCAGATGAAAAAGCTGTGCCAGAACATAAGGGATATGGGTTTTGACTACATAATAATAGATTGTCCCGCGGGCATAGAGCAGGGCTTTAAAAACGCCATTGCGGGAGCGGACAGGGCTGTGGTGGTCACCACACCGGAGGTCAGCGCCGTAAGGGATGCCGACAGGATAATAGGACTGCTTGAGGCCAACGGCCTTAATGATCCGGGGCTTATCGTAAACCGTATAAAGACCGATATGGTAAAGCGCGGGGATATGATGAGCGTGGATGATGTTAAGGAGATACTTTCTGTAAATGTGCTTGGAGTGGTCCCTGATGATGAGGCCATAGTCGTTACCACAAACAGGGGAGAACCCGCTGTGGCCGATGACTTCTCAAAGGCCGGCAAAGCCTATAGAAACATCACCGCGAGGATAATGGGAGAGGATGTTCCCCTCATGGATCTGGATGCTGGTGAAGGCTTTTTCGGCAGGATCAAAAAAATGTTTGCCCGTTGATTGACTGTTCTGTTAAGGATGTGGATGTTATGGATATTCTCGGTTTATTAAAAAATAATGCGGCCAGGAGCGGCGGCGTTGCCAAGGACAGGCTCAAACTTGTGCTTGTCCACGACAGGGTCGGCTGTTCCTATACAGTGCTTGAAATGCTGAAGACAGATATACTTAACGTCATATCGGGTTATATGGAGATCGATGAGGACGAGCTGGACATAAGGCTTACTCATATTAAGGAGGATCAGGGGGAAGTTCCCGTACTCTATGCAAATATCCCCGTAAAAAGCCTGAGGATGGCAAAAACGGTTTAAGTATACTGCTTGGACTTGAAAAAGGACGCATGATGTATCGATGCGTCCTTTTTTATTACAGGAGTGTAAAAATATGATAAGTATTAATAAAGCAAAATTTCAGAATATGGATAAATGGCTCATAGCGGCCGTATGCGCCCTGTGCGTATTTGGAATAATATGTATCGGAAGCGCCCTCCATGTCAACCTGGGCGATGATCCTTCAGGCTACTATTCCCAGATGCTCTTTTTCGCCACGGGACTGGTCATAATGTTTGCCGTAGCGCTTTTTGACATAGATTATCTCTCAAGATTCGATATGGTGCTCTATGTGGTCAATATCCTTCTTCTTATAGCGGTTATACTGGTTGGCTCAAGCTCCAACAATGCCGTAAGATGGATAAAAATAGGACCTATTACCCTCCAGCCTTCGGAATTTGCCAAGGTCATTATGATCTTTTGTATGGCGAATTTTATTGACAAAAAAAAGGATTCGATTAATAATATAAGTATATTGGCGCGGTTATGCGCTCTTGTCATAGTTCCTGTGGTAATGGTATATATCCAGCCGGCCCTTTCCGCCAGTCTGGTAATACTTTTTATTTTCTGCGTCCAGATGTTCGTGGCGGAGATCGATTACAGGTTCATAGGCAAGATACTTATAGTAATAGTTCCGGTTGTAGCGGTCATAGTATTGGACTCTATCCGAGAGGACCCTATTTTTGTGGATCTGATATTCAAGGACTATATGATAACCCGAATAAAGGACCTCGTTATACAGGATCCCAGCTCTACAACATATTATCAGACAATGAAATCAATAAGTGCCATCTCCAGCGGACAGCTTACGGGAAAAGGTCTTTACCAGGGAACACTGAATCAGCTTTCATATCTCCCTGAGCCCCAGAATGACTTCATTTTCTCCGTAATTGGCGAGGAATTCGGTTTTATAGGATGCGTTGCCGTATTGGGACTGTTGTTTTTCATCATAGTCAAATGTATTTTCGTGGCTATGGAGTCAAGGGATATGAAGGAGCGGCTCATTGCTGCAGGAGTCGCTGGAATGCTCGTATTCCAGACATTTGTTAATGTGGGAGTAGCTACGGGGATAATGCCTAATACAGGTATGTCTCTGCCCTTTGTCAGTTCAGGAGGCAGTTCGCTTTGGACAAATATGGCAGCTGTGGGACTGGTGTTGAATATCGATCTGCGTCGCTCAAGGACGCTTTTTGAGGGGGAATATTAAAATGAATATAGCACTTATTGCTCACGATAATAAGAAAAAGCTAATGGAAAATCTCTGCATTGCATATAGAAACATACTTATCAAACATAATCTTTTTGCCACCGGCGGAACGGGAAGGCTCGTTGAGGAAACGGCCAATCTTTCCGTGCATAAATACCTGGCAGGACATCTTGGCGGCGAGCAGCAGCTGGGAGCCCAGGTGGCAAATAATGATATCGACCTGGTGATCTTTTTGAGGGACCCTGTATCTCCCAAGAGTTATGAGCCTGATATCAACAGCATTCTGCGTCTATGCGACGTACACAACATACCTCTTGCCAGCAACCTTGCCACGGCTGAGATACTTCTGCTGGCCCTTGACAGAGGAGACCTTGACTGGAGGAATATGATCTAAATGAGCCTTCTTTTAAAGGTGATGGCTGTTTATTATATAATTGTCAATATAGTTCTTTTTGTGATGATGGGGATAGATAAGGTCAGGGCAAAAAGAGATGAATGGCGAATAAGGGAAGCTACGCTGGCGGCGGTCGCGCTTTTGGGCGGCGGCATCGGCGGCTTTGCGGGAATGAAGCTTTTTCACCATAAAACAAAAAAGTGGTATTTTTATGTGATATTTGCGCTGGGCATAATACTGCATTTGATAATAGTGTGGTGCGCAGCGACAAAGATATGAAAATATAAAAGTTTTCCGCAGGAGGTAACTCGTGCGGATTTCTTGCGTTAATTGAAAAATTTGATCGGAGGTCTATTTATGGATTTAAAGGAAAAGGTAGACGTGGCCATAATCGGCGGCGGCATCGGCGGCATCATGACTGCCTACAGGCTTTTAGAGAAACACCCCGAACTTAAAGTAACGATCATAGAAAGAGGACATGAGATAGAAAAAAGGATCTGTCCCATGCTCACCAAAAAGACAGACCACTGCATAAAATGCCCCACCTGCGCCATCATGGAAGGCATGGCCGGAGCGGGAGCCTTTTCAGACGGTAAATATGTGATCTCCACGGAATACGGCGGATGGCTCACGGAATTTCTTGAGCCTGAAACGGTCATCGACTATATAGAGCAGGCGGATAAAATACTTGTGAAATTCGGCGCCACCACCGAGAGGTTCATGCCCAATAACGAGCTGAAGCTGGAATGTCTCAAACATGACCTGCATATGGCCCAGGCCCAGCTGAAACATCTGGGAACGGACAGCAACTTTGACACCATGAGAAAGCTCATAAACGACCTTAAGACCCGCTGTGACATAATAGCGGATACGGAAGTTACCGGAGTTGACAAGGACACAAGGATAGTGACCATGGTCAATAACGGAAAGGAATACCATACCGAGGCCAAATATATAATATTTGCCGTGGGCAGGTTCGGCAGCAGATTTTTCTCAAGATGGTGCCAGGAACATGATATAGAGCTTAAAAACAACCAGGTGGATATAGGTGTTCGTGTTGAGCTTCCGGCCATAATCTGGGATAATTTCTCCAAGAAGATATATGAGCCTAAAATATGGTACAGGAGCAAGAGATACGGGGACACCACAAGGATGTTCTGTTTCAATGAGAGGGGCGGAGTCGTAACGGAAAACACCGATGGAGTGCTTACCGTAAACGGCCATTCCTATAGGGACGCCGCAAGAAAGACTCAAAATTCCAACTTTGCCCTGCTTTCCACCATCAGGTTCACACAGCCCTTCAATGACCCCATAAGCTATGCCAGGAACGTGGCCAGCCTTGCAAACCTCATAGCTGGCGGCGGAGTACTGGTACAGAGACTGGGAGACCTGGAAAACGGAAGAAGGACAGAATATAAGAGACTGGCCCAGTCCACCACAAGGCCCACCATGCAGGCGGTGCCCGGAGACTTGAGCCTCTGTATGCCTAAACGACAGCTGGATAATATCATAGAGACCCTCCATGCCCTGGATAAGATAGCGCCTGGAACGGCCAACTATGACACACTCCTTTATGGAATAGAGTGTAAATATTATTCCGCAAGGCCCCAGACCGATGACTTTGAGATAAAGGGCTGCAAAGATATATATGCCATAGGAGACGGCGCTGGATTCACCCGTTCCCTTTCCCAGGCTGCGGCCAATGGTCTTTATGTGGCCGATAAAATTTCCGAAAGAGAAAACTGAGGTAATCGAGGTAATTGAGGTAATTTATGTTTAAGAAGTTATATCCTGATATATATGTGCGCTCCATAGAGCATCTGCCCCTTAAGGAGCTGAAAAGAAGGGGCATAAAGGCGCTGGTATTCGACATAGACAACACCATCGCCCCCTATGATGTGGCCGAGCCCGACGACTGGGCCATGGGCGTGCTTGACAATATAAAAAAAGAGGGCTTTAAAATATGCCTGCTTTCAAATAACAATGAGAAACGAATAAAGATATTCAACCGCAAAATAGGGGCCTATGCCTACTGGAAGGCGGGAAAACCGGGAACAAAGGGGCTTATGAAGGCTCTGGAGGACATGGGCTGCCAAAGGGATGAGGCGGCCATGGTAGGGGACCAGGTGTTTACGGATATGTGGTGCGGACATAATGCCGGCATGCTTTCCATAATGACAGCCCCCATATGTAATAGGGACCAGTTTGTGACAAAGATAAAAAGACCGCTGGAAAAGGTGGTCATGATGATGTATTTCAGGAGGAAGAGGAAAAATGTGCGTTGATCTGGTGAGCGGAAAAACTTCGGTATATGGCATAATCGGAAATCAGGTGGCAAAGTCATTTTCACCCATCCTTCAGAATACCTTTGGAAAGGAACTGGGTGTAAATATGATATATGTTCCCTTCAATGTGGAAAGGGGACAGGTAAAGACGGCCGTGGACGGAGGAAGGGCCATGGGCATAAAGGGTTTTAATGTGACCGTGCCCCATAAAATAGAGGTCATGGAAGCCCTCTGCGGCATAGACCCCGTAGCTGAAAGGATAGGGGCTGTGAATACCCTTAAACTTACGGAAGATGGCTATGTGGGCTATAACACCGATATAATAGGCCTCAGAAAATGTTTTGAGGAAAGGAACTGCGGCCTTGAGGGAAAGACCGTTGTGATGGCAGGAGCCGGAGGAGCGGCAAATTCCGCTGCCATGCTGGCGGGAGAGGAAAGGGCCAAAAAGCTCATAATCGTGAACCGTACCCTGGATAAGGCAAAGGACCTGGCCGAGAGGGTAAGGAAATATTATGATATCCAGGTGGAAAGCTGCGGATATGATGATATGATGGATATAGAGGACCCGGAGATATTCATTCAGACCACATCGGTGGGCATGGGAGAAGGAGTCTGGGAGACGCCCGTTAAAAATGCCGAGTTTTTCAAAAATGTAAAAATGGTGGTGGATATAATATATACACCATGGGAGACGAGGCTCATGAAGGAAGCCGCTGAAATGGGAGCCGTGGCAGTCAATGGATTTGATATGCTTTTTTACCAGGGACTGGCCTCCTTTGAGATATGGAACGACATCAAAGTGGACATAAAGAAGGCTGTGGAGCTGAAGGATAAGCTTACGGCGCTTTACCGCGGGAGGTAAGTTATGGAAGGCAGAAATCTGATCCTTGTGGGATTTATGGGCTGTGGAAAGACGACCATCGGAAAGAGGCTGGCTAAAATATACGGCTATGAGTTCATAGATATGGACGTGGTCATAGAAGAAAGCAGCGGCATGAAGATAACGGATATTTTTAAAAATTATGGAGAGGACGAGTTCAGAAGGAGGGAGACCCTTCTGTGTAAGGAGCTTTCCAAAAGGAAAGGCTGTGTCATAGCCACAGGAGGAGGAGTAATAAAAAATCCGGAAAATATGCGTCTTTTGAGGGAAAATGGAGATGTGCTTTATATTAAGGCGTCCCCTGAACATATTTATAAAAACATAAAAAACGACAGAACAAGACCCCTCCTGGAATGTGAGGACAAGCTGGAGAGGATAAAGACCCTTATGGAAGAGAGAAGGCCCATGTACGAGGAAAGAAGCGATGTGACGGTGGATATAACCGGAATGAGGGCCTATGAGGCCGCGGGGCTCATAAGGGATACGCTGGAAGGGAAGGATAAAATGAAAAAGATATGTCTTATACACGGACCGAATATAAATTTTACGGGCATAAGGGAAAAGGGCGTATATGGAAGCCTTTCCTATGATGAGATAAACGCTGAGATAATGAAAAAGGCCAAGGAGCTGGGATTTGATGTGGAAATATTCCAGTCCAACCATGAGGGAGCCATAATCGATAAGATACAGCAGTGTTATGGAAATAAGGACGCCATAATAATAAATCCCGGAGCATATACCCATTACAGCTATGCCATAAGGGATGCCCTTGCTTCGGTGGATCTGCCAATAGTTGAGATACACATGTCAAATATCCATAAAAGAGAGGAATTCAGGCATACATCGGTGACTGTGCCCGTATGTACTGGCCAGATATGCGGCTTTGGGTGGAAGGGATATCTCCTGGCGCTGGAGGCCGTAAAGAACATATTTGAATAAAAATGGATAGATTATTAAAAAATATATTGAAAAATAACGAAAAATAATTTAAACTTATAGGAGACCTATATACTAATTCAGGTATATTGAAAATTAAAATTCTGCGGCCGTAATAAACGGCTTTATTATGAGGAGGAAAATTATACATGATTTCTGCAGGTGATTTCAGAAACGGAGTTACGATCGAATACGAAGGAGATATTTATATAATCCTTGAGTTCCAGCATGTTAAACCCGGAAAGGGCGCTGCTTTCGTTCGTACAAAGATCAAAAACCTTAAGACAGGTGCGGTAGTTGAAAAAACATTCAGACCCACAGAAAAAATGCCTAAGGCACATATCGACAGACTTGAGATGCAGTATCTCTACTCAGACGGAGATCTTTACTACTTTATGAATACAGAGAACTTCGAGCAGATCGCTGTAAACGCAGCTGATGTCGGAGACACACTTAAGTTCGTTAAGGAAAACGAGATGGTTAAGATCCTTTCATACGAAGGTGAAGTATTCGGTATCGAGCCTCCTTTATTCGTAGAGCTTGAGATCACAGAGACAGAGCCCGGATTTGCTGGAAACACAGCTACAGGCGCTACAAAACCCGCTATCGTTGAGACAGGCGCTCAGGTTCTTGTACCCTTATTCATCAACCAGGGTGAGGTCATCAAGATCGACACAAGAACAGGTGAATATCTCGGAAGAGCAAACGGCTGATAACTGTTTTATGAAATTAAGGGAGTACATTATGTATTCCCTTTTTTGTTGGAAATGGGGAAAAGGTACGGCAAGGAGATGAATTTATGAGAGAGGTTATAAAAAGAATATCGTACTTAAGGGGATTATGCAACGGATACGGATTTGACAGGAACACAAAGGAAGGAACGGTGCTCTTAGGCATACTGGATGTTCTGGATGACATGGCGGATGCCATCGATGAGATCAGCCTTCGTGCCGGCTGCGATGATGCCGATGACGACGAGGAAGAATACAGCTATGCTTTCATCTGCCCTAACTGCGGACAGGAACTGGAAGTGGATGAGGAGATACTCAATAACGAGGAAGAACTCACCTGCCCTGCCTGCGGAAACATAATACCGGTGCTCAACGAGTTCGCTGATTTCAACGACGACGATGAGGAATAAGAGAGAAGGCTGAGGCTGGATGATGAGATGATGTCTGGAAACTGGCCTGAAAACAGCTGGAAAGGTCTGGGGGAGATCCGAAAACAGATAAAAACCAGATAGAGGCCAGCTGAAAAAGGGCTTGAGCAGCATCGATCTGGCCGCCGGGCCCAGGTTTGAATAAACATAAGGACTGGATATTAAGGAAGTCCGGGGAATGTCATTTAGTATGAATAAAAGACGTTTTCCGGGCTTTTGTTTTTAACGTGGATAATGATTAAAAATGAGGCTGAATGTATATTTTTTGCCGTTTTGGGCAGGAAATCGGCTTAATTTGCAGTATTTAATATATATAAGTAAGAGGCTGGGAGGTGGTCGACATGGTACTGAGAGAGAAACAGGAAGAGATAGAAGAAAAAATACTTGGGCCCTTTGCCACAAAGAGCGTGGATACTAAGGGACGTATGCGCCAGGAGGCAAAATGCGACATAAGGACAGACTTTCAGAGGGACAGGGACAGGATAATCCACTGTAAGGCTTTCAGGAGGATGAAGCATAAGACCCAGGTATTCATATCCCCCGAGGGCGACCACTACCGTACAAGGCTGACCCATACCCTTGAGGTGGCGCAGATAGCCAGGACCATCGCCAGGGCTCTTTCCCTCAATGAGGACCTGACGGAGGCCATAGCCCTTGGCCATGACCTGGGACATACACCCTTCGGACATGCCGGGGAGGAGACCCTGGACGAGCTCCACAGGGACGGCTTTGAGCATAATAAACAGAGCCTTAGGGTTGTGGATATGATAGAGAAGGACGGCCATGGCCTGAACCTGACATGGGAGGTCAGGGACGGCATATTGAACCATAGGACCAGCTGTAAGCCATCGACCATGGAAGGAATGGTGGTAAGGCTTTCGGATAAGATCGCCTATACCAACCACGATATAGATGACGCCATAAGGGCCGGGGTCATAGATGACATACCGGAGGAATTCAAGGAAGTCATAGGAAACACATCCAGCTCCAGGATAAATGCCATGATAAGGGACACCATATCAAACAGCGAAGGCATAAGGGACATAAAAATGAGCGATGGCATGAGGGACACCCTCTCAGGGCTCAGACAGTTCATGTTCAAGACTGTATATTTGAGCGAGAATGCCCTTAAAGAAAAAGAAAAAGTAAAGACCATGATAAAGCACTTATATTTTTATTACATAGAGCACCCGGAGATGATGGATGATGAATTTATGCATCTTATAAAAAACGGGGAGCATAAGGATACGGTGGTATGTGATTATATAGCCTGTATGACTGACAGATTTTCAATAGCCACATTTAAAAAGCTTTTTATACCAAGTTCATGGAATATTTACTGATAACTGAGGGGATATTTAATAACAACTTGCGAAATAGAGGCGTTCCTTTTGGGAAAGTATACAAACATTGAGAAAACAGAAGGATTTTAGGTGCAGGTGTCGAATTTATAAAAGGCAGAACAGGTGGTAATGAAAAATGCTTTATCCTCAGGAGCTTATTGACGAGATAAGAACACAAAACGATATAGTGAGCGTGATCTCCGAATACATAGCGCTGAAACCCAGGGGAAGCTCTTATTTTGGCCTGTGTCCGTTTCATAATGAATCCACGCCGTCATTTTCGGTCAGTGCGGACAAGCAGTTTTATTATTGTTTCGGATGCGGGGAGAGCGGAAACGTATACAGCTTCATAATGCGTATGGAAAACTGTGATTTCCCCGAGGCGGTCAAAAGACTGGCTGACAGAGCCCATATAGCCCTGCCGGAGCCTGAATATTCGGCGGAAGCCGCCAGGAACGAAAGGCTCAAACAGCAGATATATGAGATGCACAGGGCAGCGGGAAGGTACTATTATGCGGCCCTCCACAGCAAAAACGGCGAAAGGGCGCTGAAATACCTCAATGATAGAGGCGTTAAAGAGGAGATACAAAAAAGGTTCGGTATAGGATATGCTCCTTCGGGCAGAGACCACCTTTGCAGATATTTGAAAGAAAAAGGTTTTTCCACCGACGCCATGATAAAAAGCGGACTGGTGATGAACTCCAAGGATGGACGGGGACTGTATGACAGGTTTTTCAATAGACTGATGTTCCCCATATTCGATATGCAGGGACGTCCCATCGCCTTTGGAGGCAGGGTCATAGACAAGGGGGAGCCAAAGTATTTGAACTCGCCGGAAACGGTGGTTTTCAATAAAAGCAGGACCCTCTATGGAATGAACTTTGCAAAGGCCGCAAGAAAAAAGGAAATAATACTTGTTGAAGGCTATATGGATATGATAAGCATTTACCAGGCAGGATTTCCCAATGTTGTGGCTGGGCTTGGAACGGCCTTTAATAATGACCATGCCAGGACCCTCAGGAAGCTGGCGGACAGTGTCATACTTTTGTATGACAGTGATGAGGCCGGCACCAGGGCGGCTTTGAGGGCCATACCGGTACTTGTGAACAACGGATTTGATGTTAAAGTTACCCGGGTCACCGGGGCGAAGGATGCCGATGAGTTCATAAAGAAGTATGGCTCAGAGGCCTTTGGAAAAATAATAGTTGACGCGGTCAGCCATATAACTTTCAGGATCGACTGTGCAGGAAAAAAATATAATCTGGAAAATGCGGACCACAGGGTAAGGTTTGCGGAGGAAGCCGCAAAGATACTTGCCGATGTCGCCAATGACATAGAAAGAGACGTTTACACCAAGGAGACCGCCGCCGTATGCGGTATAGATGAGGCTGCGCTCAGAAGCAGGATAAAGAAGATAATGGATGCGTCGGAGGGCGAGTTCCTTAGGGAAGCGGAGAAGAAAAGAAAGCGTGTCTACAGCGATGGGGAAAGCAGAGATATAAGACCAAAGGGCATAACTGAGGCACAGAAAACGATACTGTCACTGGCTGCGGAAAACGAAGGTGTGTTCAAGGCCGTATTTGCAGTCTTGAAGCCTGAGGAATTTGAAAACAGGGTATATAAGACCCTGGCCGAAAGGATATATGATGACAGCCTGAAGGGCAGAAAGAGCGAGGCCGCGGATCTGGTCAGCTGTTTTGAGACATTGGAGGACCAGAATACGGCGGCAGCGGTATTTGCCGTAAAAAATGATATAGATGATGTTGGAAAACTTGAAAAAGCTGTGACAGAGAATGTCAGGCTGATAAAGAAAAATTATACTGACGGCCTTTTGGCCAAAGCTTCCACAGCTGAGGAAGTAAAAAGACTTATCGATGAAAAAAGAAAACTTGACGAATTGAATATAACCATTTCGGACAGTTAACAATATTGAGTAGTTAAGAAGGGAAGGATTGAAATTGAAATCCGGCGAAGAAAACGTATTAATGACCAGACTGAAAGAGCTTGTCGCCATGGGCAAAAGCCATAAGGGTGTGCTCGAATATAAAGAAATAATGGATTATCTCGGCGATATTGAGCTCGATACCGATCAGATGGATAAGGTATATGAGTTCCTTGAAAGCCAGGGCATAGATATGATTGGAAATATCGACGCCGAAGAGGAGGTAGAAAAGGATATAGACCTCTCTCTTCCCGAGGGTATAAATATTGATGACCCTGTCCGTATGTATCTTAAAGAGATCGGAAAAGTGCCCCTTTTGAGCGCCGAGGAAGAAACGGAACTGGCAAAGAGGATGGAGGAGGGCGACGAGGCAGCCAAGAAAAAACTGGCCGAAGCCAACCTTAGGCTTGTTGTCAGCATAGCCAAGAGATATGTGGGCAGAGGAATGCTTTTCCTTGACCTTATACAGGAAGGAAATCTGGGACTTATAAAGGCTGTTGAAAAATTTGATTACCGTAAGGGATATAAATTCTCAACATATGCCACATGGTGGATACGCCAGGCCATAACCAGGTCCATAGCGGATCAGGCAAGGACCATCCGTATACCTGTGCATATGGTGGAGACCATAAATAAGCTCATCAGGGTATCCAGACAGCTGGTACAGGAACTGGGCAGGGAGCCTTCAGCGGAGGAGCTGGCTAAGGAAATGGAGATGCCCGTTGATAAGGTAAGGGAGATCATGAAGATAGCCCAGGAACCCGTATCCCTTGAGACGCCCATCGGTGAGGAGGAGGACAGCCACCTGGGAGATTTCATACCCGATGACGATATACCTGCTCCGGCGGATGCGGCTGCATTCACACTGCTCAAGGAGCAGCTCATGGAAGTGCTGGACACTCTTACTGACAGGGAGAAAAAAGTTCTTACCCTCAGATTCGGACTGGAGGACGGACGTGCCAGGACCCTTGAGGAGGTCGGCAAGGAATTCAACGTTACCAGAGAGAGAATAAGACAGATAGAGGCGAAAGCGCTCAGAAAACTTAGACATCCAAGCAGAAGCAAAAAGCTCAAAGATTATCTGGAGTAAAAAACAAGCTGCCGTCCTTTAAAACAAGGGCGGCTTTTTTAGAGAGGTGCCTTATGGAAATATCAGAGAGACTCAAAACCGTAGCTTCATTTGTAAGAACCAGCAGGACCATAGCGGACATAGGAACGGACCATGGCTACATCCCCATATACCTTTGTCTGGAGGAGGCCATAGACAGGGCCATAGCCTGCGATGTGAACAGAGAGCCCGTAAGGAGGGCTGAATGCAACATAAATATGTACCATCTTGGGAATATGATAGAGACCAGGCTTGGAGACGGGCTCAAGCCTCTGAAGGCAGGAGAGGTGGAAGGAGCGGTCATAGCCGGCATGGGCGGCATGCTCATAATAGAGATACTTGATGAATGTCTGGAAAAGACCGGTACATTAAATGAGCTGGTGCTCCAGCCCCAGACCGATGTGGATAAGGTAAGGAAGTACTTACATAAGATCGGATTTATGATCGACGATGAAGAAATGATATATGAAGACGGAATATACTATAATGTCATAAGGGCAGTGCATGGCAGGGAAAAATATGATAATGAAGCCGATTATATTTTCGGAAAGATAAACATAGATAGGAAAAACGCCATACTTAAGGAATTCATCGAAAAGGAAATGGCAAAAAATAAGAAGATAATGGAGAAGCTCAAAGAAGCGGGAACGGACAATTCCCAAAAAAGGATAAGGGAGCTTGAGAAATACGAAAAAATATGCGAGGGGGTATATGAATGTCTGTAAGATGCAGGGATATAATGTGGCTGATGGAGGACCTGGCTCCTGCCAGATACGCTGAGGAATGGGATAATCCGGGGCTCAACATAGGAGACCCTGACGCTGAGGTAAAGAAGATACTCGTTGCCTTGGATGCCACGGAAAAGGTCATAGATGAGGCTGTGGAAAAGGGAGCGGATATGATAGTTACCCATCATCCTCTGCTTTTCCATGCCATAAAGAAAATAAATTATGACAGGCCCGATGGAAGAAAAATAATAAAGCTCATAAAAAATGATATAAATATGTTTGCGGCGCATACTAATCTTGATGCAGCGGAAGGCGGCACCAATGCTGTGCTGGCAAAGATGATAGGATTAAAGGATCTTACGCTTCTGACAAAGGGATGTGAGGAAGGCATAGGCATAGGAAAGATAGGAGAGCTGGAGGGGGATATGACCCTTGGCACGCTCTCGGTAAAAATAAAGGAAGCACTGGGCCTTGACGCCGTAAGGGTCATAGGAAATCTCAGTTCTAAGGTAAAGAAGGCAGCCCTCTGCACCGGTGCCGGAGGGGAATTTATGGATGATGCCATAAAAGCCGGATGTGATGTATTCATAACTTCCGACATAAGGTATCATGAGGCCATGGATGCCATTGACAAAAACATATCGCTCATAGACGCCACCCACTATGCCACGGAAAATATAATAGTACCCGTTCTGGCGGACTATCTGCGTAAAAAGCTTGAAAACAGAGGCATAAAGGATGTGGAGGTGCTGGAATCCTCCGTTGACGGCCAGCCCTTTGTTCATATTTGAGAAAGGATTGAGGCATTTGGTTGAGATAACTGCAGGGGGAAAGACCATGAAGGTCGCCCCGGAGACGACATATCTGGAAGTTTCAAAACTTGCAGGAGGCACAGGAAAGCCGGTCATGGCGGCAAAGACCGGAAATGTGCTTAAGGAGCTCACATCCACGGTTTCCGACGGGGATAATATCGAGTTTATCGACATGACTAACCCCGAAGGCATGAGCATATATATGAGGACAGCCTGCCTGATAATGCTCAAGGCCATAGATGATGTCCTGGGCCACGGCACGGAAACCATAATCGAAAATTCCATAAATAAAAACTTTTACTGTGAGATACACAAGGGAGAAACAAAGGTAGATGATGAGCTCATCAAAAAGATAAAGGCGAGGATGAATGAGATCATAGCCGAGGATAAGCCCATAATCAGGGAAAGGCTCTCCCATGATGAGGCAATAAAAATACTGGCTGCCATGGGACAGTTTGAAAAGGTTCGCCTTTACAGGTATAGGAAGGACACCATAATCAATCTTTACAGGATAGATGATTATTATGACTATCTTTACGGATATATGGCTCCTTCCACGGGATGTGTATATCTCTATGACATAATACCCTATGAGAGAGGCTTCCTTTTTGTGGTGCCCTCTGTCAAAAACATAGAGGTGCTCCCGAAGATCAAGAGATACGAGAAAATAACGGAAGTGTTCATGGAGCAGATGGACTGGAGCAGGCTCATGGACGTTAAAAATGTGGCTGACCTGAATGATGTCATAGTAAATGGACAGTTCGGGGAGCTGGTAAGGATAAATGAGGCTCTCCATGAGAAAAAAGTGGCCTGCATAGCCGATATGATATACCATAGAAAGGACGATGTGAAACTGGTGCTCATAGCAGGACCGTCCTCGTCGGGAAAAACATCCTTTGCCAATAGACTTGGCGTACAGCTGAGGGTTCTGGGCATAAAACCCCATGTCATATCCATGGATGATTACTTCATCAACCGTGATGATACCCCTGTGGATGAGTTTGGAAACAGGGATTATGAAAATATAAACTGTATAGACATCGAGCTTTTCAATAAGGATATAAATGACCTCATAGCCGGAAAGACCGTGGAGCTTCCAAGCTATAACTTTGTGACTGGCATGAGGGAGTATAACGGAAAATATACAAGGCTCAAGGAAGACGAAATAATGATAATCGAGGGCATACATGGCCTTAACGATGAACTTACACCATCCATAAAGAAGGAAAATAAGTTCAAGATATTCATAAGCGCCCTGACCCAGCTCAACCTGGATAATCATAAATTCATATCCACCTCCGACAGCAGGCTGCTCAGGAGGATGGTAAGGGATAATCTTTCCAGGGGCAATGACGCGGCAGCCACCATATCCGCCTGGCCCTATGTGACCAGGGGAGAGGAAAGGAATATATTCCCCTTCCAGGAAAATGCCGATGTTATGTTCAATTCGGCCACCATCTATGAGATAGCCGTGCTCAAGCAGTACGCTGAGCCGCTGCTTTATAAGATAGATGAGTCCATGCCGGAATATCTCACGGCCAAGAGGCTCATAAAGTTCCTGGCATATTTCCTCAGTGCTCCCGCTGACCCCATACCCAATAACTCGCTCATAAGGGAGTTTGTGGGCGGAAGCGTGTTCCGCGTATAACAAGAATAAAAAGTATAACAGGCTCAATATATAGCCGTTAACGGCATATTTTATAAGGCCGCCCTTGCACAGGGCGGCTTTTTGTGTTAAGATTATCCGGTGAGTAAGCCGAACAGTCGCGCTTGATATTTCAAGTGAGGAAAGTCCGGGCTTCATAGGGCAGGGTGCCGGTTAACGGCCGGCGGAGGCGACTCCAGGGATAGTGCAACAGAAATAAACCGCCTGTTTATGCAGGTAAGGGTGGAAAGGTAAGGTAAGAGCTTACCGCTGTTTCGGCAACGAGACAGGCTCTGTAAACCCCACCTGAAGCAAGGCCCGATAAAAACCATGGGATAGCCCGTCCCGTTTTGACGCGGCCGCATGATGACATTGGCGACAATGTACCAAGATAGATGACTGTTTAAGACAGAACCCGGCTCATAGACTTGCTCACAAAAAAGAATTGCGCGCGGCGGCCTTAAGGCTGCCGCTGTTTTTATAGGAAGAAGTGAGAAAAAATGGCGCTGACGCTGGCGGAGCTTTGCGCGGGAACTGAAAAGGATTACGGCATGACCCTCATTGCCGGAGAAAAGGGCATAGACAATATGGTCCAGTGGGTGCATTATATCGAAGGCGGAGAGGTGCCCAGATTCCTCCATGGATATGAGCTGGTATTTACCACCGGTATGGAAAACCATAACACGGACTGGCTCATAAAATTCGCTGAAAAGCTCCATGAATACAGGGCCTGTGGATTTGTCATAAACCTGGGGCCCTATGTAAAGGATGTGCCCTCGGAGGTCATAGACTACTGCAACAGGGTAAATCTTCCCCTTTACACCATACCGTGGGAAACAAGGATAATAGATATAACCTATGAGATGTGCCACCACATAGTGACCGATGAAAAACAGAGCAGGAATGTGGCGGACACATTCATATATGCCATAAACAACCCTCTGAGGGAGGAAAAATACAAGCCTGAGCTGGAGAAGATAGGCTTTGTGGACGGAGAGCCCTACGAAGTGGCGGCTCTGAGGCTGGACATAGAGAAGGACAGGCTGGAGACCATAGAACGTATGGCGAAATATAACGCCATAAGGAGGCTCAACAGGTATACGGAAAGACACTCGGTATTTACTCTGGAGCCGGTCATAATGATAATATGCCAGGGCATAGAACATTCGGATTTTGAAAAGGAGATAAGGGAGCTGGCGGAGAGCCTGAAGGGGCCATGCAAAGGAAAGGCTGCCGCGGGCACAGCTGCCAGTGAGACTAATGGCTCAAGGATATACAAATCCTACAGATGCGCCTGTGACATAGTTAAAATATCCCTGGAAAAGGGAGAAGTTTTCAACAGATATGAGGACATGGGTGTGTATAAGATACTTATGGCCGCCGATGACAAGGGATGCCTTAAAAGCTACTGTGATGAGTTCCTAGGCCCCATCAGGGAATATGACGCCAAAAATAATACCGACTATCTGGACACCCTGAGGCTGTATCTTGAAAATGATTCCAGCATAACGGCTGTGGCGGCGGCAGCCTTTGTCCACAGGAACACCGTCAACTATAAGATAAAGAAAATAAAGGAGATACTCGGCTGTGAACTGACCCAGAGCGATAAGCTGAAGCTTATGCTGGCCTTTGCGGCGGAGAGACTATTATAGAAATTATCTGCCGGCTCTGATGGCTTAAAAAGGAATAAGCCTTGGACCGGCTTTTATTTTAAGTATTTCAAAGGCAGTAAAAAACGCGCAGCCCTATGCTGCGCGTTAAATTTTTATTATGGTCCAGTTATATATTTCCCGTTTGATGGTATTTTCTTAGGTATGCTGTTTTATATCATCTGTTCCCAGTAAACAGGGATACAGAGCCTTTTTATCATCCACATTGATATATAACTGATGGCTTAGGGCCTTTTATCAGGGCAGAAGTCCCAGATATTCCTCAACGGATTTGCTGGCAACAGCTCCGTCGGAAGCTGCTGTAACTATCTGTCTTAAGGGTTTCTGTCTGATATCACCGGCGGCAAATACACCGGGCAGGCTGGACTTCGTGTCTTCGCCGGCAATGATATAGCCGTCCTTGTCCAGAGCTACCTGATCCTTGAAAAGTTCGTTGTTTGGTATCCTGCCTACGGCGATGAATATGCCGTTTGCTGCTATTTCGGTCTTTTCTCCGGTCTGGCGGTTGGTTATCTCAGCTCCTGTGATTATGTTGTCATATAAAAACTTGGTAACTTCGCTGTTCCATATAAATTCCACATTTTCTGCCTGCTCCAGCTGTTTCTGGTATGCGGCAGAGGCTCTCAGACGGTCCCTTCTGTGTACCATGTATACCTTGGCGCAGAGCTTTGAGAGATAGAGGGCATCTTCAGCAGCGGTGTTTCCTCCTCCGACAACGATGACGGTCTTATTCCTGTACATCATACCATCACAGGTAGCGCAGTAGGATACTCCCTTGCCTCTGAGTTCTCCTTCATGTTCCAGGCCAAGCTCCCTGGGAGCTGCTCCGGTGGCAAGGATGACAGTATCACCTTCATATGTGCCTGATGTGGTATCCACTATCTTAGGGGTGGACTTGAGGTCCATGGATGTGACTTCGGCAAATTCGGTTTCAGCGCCGAAACGGTCAGCGCCGGCCTTCATTTTCATGGCCAGGGCAAATCCGTCCACGGTCTCCTCGAAACCGGGATAATTATCTATTTCAGTTGTGGTCGACATCTGGCCGCCGGGTGCAAGCATCTCAAGGACTATAACGCTGAGTCCTGCCCTTGCTGCATAAAGAGCGGCTGTATATCCTGCGGGTCCTCCGCCTATGATAATGGTATTATATTTTTTCATGGGTAACACTCCTTTTTATGGTGCTTTCAGTCGGTGAGCACAAGTGCCTTTTTGGGGCAGAATGATGAACACTTTCCGCATCTTATGCATACGTCAAGGTCAACTGTGGGGGCGTTGAATCCTTCCTGTGAAAGGGCGCCCACGGGACAGACTGCCACTGAGGGACATTTGTGGTTCTGGGGACATTTTTCTTTTATGACGATAAGTTTTTTCATATCTATGATCTCCTTTTTTGTTATATCTTATCAGAGATATAAAAGATACACAGTGATTATATCACATATTTTTATTGCCATAAAGCATTACTGATGTTATCATAACCACAGGGAGGCGGTAAAAATGGGAATCGAAAATGTATTTCCGGTATGGGATAAACTCACCGAGAGCGAAAAGAAACTGCTGAGATCATCTGCCGTGAAACGTAAGGTGGAAAAGGGCAGGATACTCCATAAAAATTCCGATGAATGTCTTGGAATGGTCATCGTGACAGAGGGACAGCTCAGGGCCTTTGTGCTGAGTGAAAGCGGAAGGGAAGTAACGCTCTTCAGGCTTTTTGAACTGGATTTCTGCCTGTTTACGGCTTCCTGTGTATTTTCGGGGATACAGTTCGATGTGAGCGTCGAGGTGGAAAAGGATACGGAATTCTGGCTCATACCGCCCAATGTATACCGCGACCTAATGGAAAGGTCCACGGCCGTGGCAAACTATACAAATGAACTTATGGCCTCCAGATTTTCGGAAGTAATGTGGCTTATGGAACAGATAATGTTCAAAAGCTTTGATAAAAGACTGGCTGCCTTTCTTCTGGAGGAAAGCAATATCGAAAACAGCGACAGGCTGGAAATGACCCATGAGAGGATAGCCAACCACCTGGGAAGCGCACGAGAGGTAGTAACAAGAATGCTCAAGTATTTCCAGAACGAGGGAGCTGTGAAGCTCTCCAGGGGAGCAGTTGAGATAACCGACAGAAAAAAACTGGCTGAAATAGCAGAGGACTGACAAAATAAAAGCCCATTCCTTTAGGAATGGGCTTTATTTTTATTGTCCGTATGCAAATGGCTGGGTTTATGGCACGTTTCCGTTTTCATCGTAATAAGTTACAACAACGGTAATGGTCTATTTGAACCCCATCCACGGCCTTAATCACCATAAAAGGCATATATGGCCGAAGAAAAGAACTCAGAGGCTCCGATACCGTATTTTTCATCGGTCCTTTTTCTTATGAGCTCATTTTTATAGCTTTTAGCAATGGAGAGCATCAGTCCCTTTTCCTGTTCTATACGGCTGAACCGCTTCATTTTAGCCGCATATTGTCCCACAAGCTCCTTGACCTCCTCTGAATCCACGGCACAGCCGCGTTTTGAGGCCAGTTCCCGTAAAATTTTATCGTTCTGCTCATTGCAGCTTTCCACATACTCCCTGTCCAATGGATCATTCATAATGGACATATATCTGTCCTTCCCGCCATACCACTTGACCACCTCGGCATAGCCCTTCTGCATATTTTCAGAGGAAGCTGCCTTGATATAATGTTCTTTCCACTGTTCGAGACTTCCAAATTCCTTGATTGATAAAGCCCTTATGTCTTCCGGCAAGTTATCCGCCATGGCCTGAAACATATCTTCCAGTTCTGTTTTATCAAAAACCGTGAAATCCATTTTGTTCTCTCCCTTCAGAAAATCATCTATCCCGGTTATCAGCCGTTGGATACGTTCTTTTTCGGCCAGCAGCATTTCTCTGTGCAGCTTCATCACTGAAGTTCTGTCAAAGTCTGGATCATCTATCATGGATTTGATGTCCTTAAGGGATATGCCGAATTCACGGAAAAACAATACCTGCTTTAATGTCTCCAGTGCTTCATCATCATAAAGCCTGTATCCCGCCTCACTTTTTGCGCTTGGCTTTAAAAGACCTATCACGTCATAGTAATGCAGAGCCCTCACGCTGATGCCTGTTATATCCGATACTTCCTTTACTGTCCTCATATGCCGCCCTCCTTTGATACGTTTACTATAATCCATTACGCAGCGTGAGAGTCAATAGGATATTTTGGATAAATTTATTTTCGATGGAAAAATTACAGTCCTTTGTCTGGAGGCAGGTCTCCCGACCTTATATATCCTAAATTTTTAAGTAGCTTATCTTCGTTCCAGTCCCACCATTTCATTTTCATAAGCTCCGATATTTTTTCTTCGGAAAAACGTTTCCTTATGGGCCTGGCCGGGACACCGCCAGCGATGGTGAAGGGAGGTATATCCTTTGTCACAAGGGAATGGGCGCCGACTATGGCTCCGTCTCCTATGGTGACGCCGGAAAGTATGATGGCTCCATAACCTATCCATACGTCATTGCCTATGGTTATGTTCCCCCTGTTGTCCCAGGCCGATGCCACATCTTTTATATCGAGCCCCCATTCCTCATAAAATATGGGAAATGGATAGGTGGACAGGGATAAAAGACTGTGGTTGGCGCTGTTGAATAAAAATTTTGTCCCGCAGGCAATGGAGCAGAATCTGCCTATGATAAGACGGTCTTTGTTTATGGGATAGTGGTATAACACATTGTTTTTCTCAAATTCCCTGGGGTCCCTTTCAAAATCATTATATATGGTGTAGTCACCGACTATGATGGACGGGTCATGCACAGCGTTTTTTAGATATATGGTCTGAAGATCTCCTGTCCTGGGATATAATTTGTCCGGGTCCATATAAAAGCCTCCTTTAGAGATCGTATTTTCTTATATGCTCAAAGTCATTGTTTTCGGTGTAGTATACAGCGTTTTCCCTGACTGAATATGCAAAGGACACCCTTGTGGCCCATGGACCTTCCTGTTTTACGGCCCTGAGTATATCAAAGGCTTCCGGTATGCCAAAATCGTCTTTGCCCTCATCTAAAAGCTCAAGGGCCCTTTCATATCTGTCATCCCCGTAAACTATGAAATCTTTGGTAGACCCTGGGTCCAGCAGGGAGTAATTGGTCATAAGGGTATACCTGGAATATTCCAGACGGTATCCTATGCCAGGCTCTATGATGAGGGCACGGCCGTTTTTATCCGTAAGCATGGCCTGCATGGAGGCATCGGCGGCATAGACTATACTCTCCCTTTTCAATATATCCAGTACATCATCAAAGGACAGCTCAGCCTTTATGAATTTTTCCGTCAGGTCAGATATGGCAGGGGATTTTGGTGAGTATGTCCCCTTTTCGTTTTCATGGACATAGAGCAGGGTGCCGGCGTTTCCGTTTTTGTTCACACCATGGTAGGAGTGGTAAAGCCCGTCGGGACGCATTATTCCGATGTAAAACCTGTCCCTGTCAGTAATGACCCGGTGCTTCCATACATCGGTGTCTATATCAAAGTTAAAGGCCGTTATTATGTCCTCTCCCCGGTAAATAAATCTTGTACACATATTTATCACATCCTGTTTTTTATTTGATGATAGACCCTAAAGGACGGGATTTATATATAAAGTACCGTACAGAACCAAAGTGTATAAAAAAGGAGCTGCCCAAAGGACAGCTCCATATCATTGAGTTATTTATCATATTTTCTGTATATTATTTTTCTTATGGCATATACCGACAGATGGTATTTTTCCGACAGTTCCTCAGCGGACATGCCATTTCTGCGGTCAAGGATGATGTCCCTGTTGCGCTTTTCCAGTTCCAGACGGTATCCGGAAGCCTCTCCCCAGCTTTTCTGCCTTGAGGCGTCGGAGGGTATATAGATATATCCTCCCTGGATATAGTCCTGGAGGGTCTTTATAAGATGTTCGGGAAGGACATCCCTGGCGTTTATATATTTCATTCCGGCTTCCTCCATAAATATCATTATTTTAAAGGTTTCTGGATATGAGCCGGCATATATGCGACTGTACTACTCCATGCAAGTGTCGCATCCAGCTGGCTTTGCACGGAGGATATCTTCGTTGAGTTTCATAAAACCACTTCTTTTCATATTTGATGGCCCCATTATACCACCTAAGGCCAGGAGACACAATAAAACATAGATCTAAGTAAATGAAAAAGACGGTATGTGGGGGGCATACCGTCGTATTTTTGAAAGTGGGATTTATTCGTGAATATAAATGTTTATAGTTCTCTGGCCATTTCAGGCCTTTTTGGTTTTGTTTATGTTCCTTTATGATTTTTATTGGGTTTTGCTGATTTTTATTATTTATGGGGTTGATTTTTCCTTTAAATATTGGGGGATAATAAAGTTCTAAATCATTTGCCTAACATTTTAAGTATTGTGTCCTTGGGTACTGCGCCGACGATCCTGTTAACTTCTTTTCCATCCTTTACGGCTACGAGGGTGGGGATGCTCATAACACCGAAGGCTGAAGCCAGTTCCTGCTGTTCGTCTACGTTTACCTTTCCGACTTTGATATCGGGGTTTTCCTCTGCCAGCATATCCACAACGGGTGATACCATTCTGCAGGGTCCGCACCATGCTGCCCAGAAATCAAGGAGTACGGGTCTTTCGGATTCAAGGATCTCTTTTTTGAAGTTGTCTTTTGTTATTTTTAAAGCTGTCATTGCTATCTCTCCTTTTTCTTTAAGTTTATGTCCGATTGGACTTTGTTTATCTTTTATGGCCTCATTATATACTTAATTTTGTATAAGTTCAGTGACAGTGTCACATAACTTTTTGTTTAATCATATAAAAAGTTTAATAAATCGAATTTTTTATTTAATATACTTGCAATCCATGAAAAATAATGTATAATGTAATTCGGTTTAGTGTTATTAATAGTTTTGTTTAGTATTTATAAAGGAGCGTTAATATGGATATCGGACATAAAATAAAGCAGCTCCGTATCCAGAACGGCCTCACCCTTGAAGAACTGGCAAGCAGAAGCGAGCTGACGAAGGGATTCCTCTCACAGCTGGAGAGGAACCTTACATCTCCGTCAATATCGACCCTGGAGGACATTCTGGAAGCACTGGGCAGTTCCTTATCAGACTTTTTCAAAGAGGAAAAGGACGAAAAGACTGTATTCCAGAAGAAGGACTTTTTTGTGGATGAGAGGGACGAATGCACCATAAACTGGATAGTTCCAAACACCCAGAAAAACGATATGGAGCCAATACTCATCGAGATACCCCAGGGAGGAAAATCATTCAGTGTCAATCCCCATGGCGGCGAGGAGTTCGGATATGTTGTCGAGGGAACGGCAACACTGGTGGCAGGAGATAAAAGGTATACGGTGAAAAAGGGCGAGACTTTCTATATGACTGGAAAGGACTTCCACTATATCACCAATGATAAAAAAACAACGGCAAAGATCATTTGGGTATCCACACCCCCGCTTTTTTAGGAGGACAGTATGAATAAACTTATACAGTTCAAAAACATAGTCAAGGAATTTGACGGACAGATAGTGCTGAAGG
>JABLTR010083850.1_pt1 | contig 29763 bp, 25 predicted proteins | sample 7160071 | NCBI WGS metagenome assembly JABLTR01 (sample SAMN14651230, study PRJNA627086) | human gut metagenome | isolation source: feces | host: Homo sapiens | reverse complement strand
CCGGGGATTACTTCTGGTATGTTGCACCTCTGTATTTCTTTTTTGGGTGGGGCGTGGAAGGCTTGCTGCTCTATCCGGTAATTGGAAATTGGGTTTTTGAACTATCCGTAGGGTATCTGATGCAGCTTGTTGTTGCAGTGGCGGCGTTTTGCGTACTTTTCCGCCGGATGATGGAGCAGGTAGGCTTTCCGCCGCGAGAGCATTGGCTGAAATATGCTGCATGGCTGGTGCTTTATATCGTGATTTTATATGGAACGGGCTGGTTCTTTACCCAGATCGCGGGTAAGATTGTACTGCTGCGGCTTCCGATTCTTAGCTATTCGGTCTTTTGCCTGCTTCTGGGTGCGGGGCTGTATGCGGTACATTTCTGGAGATATGGAAAAGATTCGCGTCTGAGTGCTCGCATATAAAGCAAAAAGCGACTTCGCTGCACTGTGCACAACAGTGCGACGGAGCCGCATACCTTATTGGGTAGTTGCCGACTTAACTGAAAGCTCTGAGATGAAAGTCTCGGGGCTTTTTTGTTGCATGAACATAAAAATACATAGCCGCAAATTTGCAGGGAAAAGCGCTTTTGCCTCGTGTTACAAGGTGAAAGCGCTTTACAATTTTGCAAAAAGGATGCGATTGATCATGAAACGATTCCACCGCCGCTGTCGGCGGCTATGTATTCTGGCAGCGCTGCTTGTGCTGCTGGTACTATTTTTGAGGCAGAATGTCCTGCTGGATACTGCCAGCCGACACGCAATCTTACTGGACGCCCAAAGCGGGCGGGTACTGGCGCAGAAACGTGCTGATGAGCGTACTGCACCGGCTTCCCTGACAAAAATGATGACTGTACTGCTGGCCATTGAGACTGAGCCCGATCTGGATAAACAGGTAACACTACCGGAGGATATTTTTCCAGCCTTACAGACCGAAAAAGCATCTATGGCGGGCTTTGTACCCGATGAGACTGTCACGGTGCGTGACCTGCTCTATGGTGCGATGCTGCCCTCCGGCGCAGAATGCTGTGAGGCGCTGGCGCAGCTGGTAAGCGGCAGTGAGGATAACTTTGCCGAACTGATGAACCAAAAGGCTGCAGAGCTTGGTATGAAGAATACCCATTTTACAAATGCAACCGGTCTGACCGATACCGAGCACTATTCCAGCGCGGCAGATATGGCAAAGCTCTTGCAGGCAGCGCTGCACAATACGACCTTTCGCACAATTTTTACAACCAAGCACTACACCACTACGGCGACTGCACAGCACCCGGAAGGCGTTTCGCTGACCAGCACACTGCTGGGCAAGCTGGACGGAACAGAGCTTCCCGAGGGGGCACAGATCGAAGGCGGCAAAACAGGGTATACCGCCGCCGCAGGGCTGTGTCTGGCCAGCCTTGCCATCGTGAACGGAAAAGAGTACATCCTTGTTACGCTTGCCGCGCCCGGAGACCACGGGACGGAGCAGTACAATATCCGCGATGCAGTGCATGTGTACCGGAAACTAGCGGATAAAAAATAACCGCGCTACACAGGGCTCGCCTTGCAAACCGGGTGCTCCGGCGGTACAATAGGGACATTCTATCATGGAAAAGGATGTTTGACTATGCGAGACGAAGCCATTGATCTGTGCGGACAGGTGGATTTTACCCGTACCGATGCCATGCCGCTGCTGGAGCGGGATACGCAGTTCCGCTTTGCCTGTGCGGGCTGCGGCAACTGCTGCCGCGGGCGGGAGGATATCGTGCTGTCCGGGTATGACTTGTGGCGTATTGCTGCCCGGCTGCGTCTGCCGCCGCAGATCGTAGCCCGGGGTTATTGCCGCAGCAGCATTGGCAGGGTGAGCCATTTACCGGTGCTGCGGCTTGCCCCGGTGAAGGAAAACCGCAACAACTGCCCCTTTCTGACCGAAAACCACTGCGCCATCCATGAGGCTGAGCCACTGGTTTGCGCACTGTATCCGCTGGCGCAGGAGATCAGCCGGGCAGGGGAGGTACACTACTTTTTGCAGCCCACCGGCTGCGGCGGGCAGGTGATCGAAGCAAGGGTGCAGGATTACCTTGCCCGCTACGATGTGCCCGCCCGGGAAGCCATTGACGTGCGCTGGGCGCAGACCTGCATGGCGCTGGAAGATACAGTGGAGCAGCTGGAGGCAGTGCTCAGCCCGGTGCTGGTGCACCGGATGCAGGCGAAGCTCTGGCAGGCACTGTATTTTGGCTACGATTATGCGCAGGACTATCTGCCGCAGCTGGAAGCAAACCTGCGAACGCTGGACACGGAACTGCACAAACTGACGGAGTATCAGAAAAAACGAAATAATGGTTCGAAATAATTAATGAATAGATTTGCTTGAATCGATAATAAAGGCCGTTTTCGGGTAAAAGTGGATTGTTTTGCCAGCAATTCTGTGCTATACTTCACGAGTGTAAAGCGAACCTTGTTTGATCCGCTTACAATATCGGCCCGGAGTGCGGCGTCCTGTTGGCTGCAAGGGCTGGAGATAGAGGAGATCATCAATATGCGTAAAATCACTCGTCGTTCCTTCCTGACTGCTGCCGTTGCCTGCGGTGCAGCAGCTGCCCTTTCCGCCTGCGGCGGTTCTTCCTCCGCATCTTCTGCGGCAGCGTCCTCCACGGTTGCTTCTGCATCGGTCGCTGCCGCTTCCAACGGCGAAAAGTTCACCGTTGGCATCTGCCAGCTGGTGCAGCACGCTGCACTGGATGCCGCTACGCAGGGCTTTGAGGATGCGCTGACCGCTTCCTTTGGCGAGAACGTCACCTTCGACTTCCAGAATGCACAGGGCGATTCCGCTACCTGCGCCACCATTGCTAACGGCTTTGTTTCCTCCGGCGTGGCACTGATCATGGCAAATGCTACCCCTGCTCTGCAGGCTGCACAGGCTGCTACCAACACCATCCCCATTCTGGGTACTTCCGTTACCGAGTACGGCGTGGCACTGGGTCTGGATAACTTCTCCGGCACCGTGGGCGGCAACGTCTCCGGCACCTCCGATCTGGCACCGCTGGATCAGCAGGCAGACATGATCGTGGAGTGGATGCCCGAGGTCAAGAAGGTTGGTCTGCTGTACTGCTCGGCCGAGGCCAACAGCCAGTATCAGGTAGACGAAGTGCAGAAGTATCTGGAGGCCAAGGGCGTGACTGCTACCCAGTACGCTTTCTCGGATTCCAACGACCTGTCCTCCGTCTGCCAGAAGGCTGCGGACGAGAACGATGCACTGTATGTGCCCACCGATAACACCGTTGCCGCCAACACCGGCATCGTGGACGGCATCTGCCGCCCGGCTAAGAAGCCTGTGTTCGCCGGTGAGGAGGGTATCTGCTCCGGCTGCGGCGTGGCTACTCTGTCTATCAGCTACTACGACTTGGGCTACACCACCGGTGAGATGGCAGTCAAGATCCTGAACGGCGAGAGCGACATCTCCACCATGCCCATCGAGTACACCGATGTGACCAAAAAGTACAACAAGGCCATCTGCGATGACCTTGGCCTGACCGTACCGGAAGGCTATGTAGAGATCGAAGCCTGATAACAGCAAAACCGGAACAATATAAAAATAGCGGAGAAGAGTTGATTCTTGCTCTTCTCCGCTTTCCCGTATCAAAGCGGGAGATAAAAAAGTGTAACGTTTAGGAGGAAATTGTTTTGGAGATCATTGCGAGACTTGCAAACCTGCCGGGCGCTTTACCGGGTGCCTGTGCGCAGGGGCTTATCTGGGGTATCATGGCCATTGGCGTGTACCTGACCTACCGTATTCTGGATGTAGCCGACCTGACCGTGGACGGCAGCTTCGGTACCGGCGGCGCGGTGTGCGTCATGTGCCTGCTTTCCGGCATGAACGTCTGGGCAGCATTGCTGGTGGCTGTGCTGGCCGGCCTTGCTACCGGCCTTGTCACCGGCCTGCTGCACACCTTTATGGGCATTCCCGCCATTCTGGCCGGTATTCTGACCCAGCTGGCACTGTATTCCATCAACCTGAAGATCATGGGCAAGGCCAACCAGTCCATCAACGTGGATAAATACGGCCTGCTCATCTCCCTGCGCTGGGTCAAGGAATTTGCCCTGCACAACCCCATCATCATGGTCATCCTTGCTACGGCGGTTGTTATCGGGGTGCTGTACTGGTTCTTCGGTACGGAGCTGGGCTGCGGCATCCGCGCTACCGGCTCTAACCCTGCCATGTCCCGTGCACAGGGCATCAACACCAACTTCAACATCGTGCTGGGTCTGGCCGTTTCCAATGCGCTGGTGGCTTTGTCCGGTGCGCTGCTCAGCCAGTATCAGGGCTTTGCAGATGTGGGCATGGGACGCGGTGCTATCGTCATCGGTCTGGCTGCCGTCATCATTGGCGAGGCCGTGTTTAGCCGCATCTTCCATAACTTTGCCCTCAAGCTGGCCTCTGTTTCCATCGGCGCGATCATCTATTATATCGTCATTCAGCTGGTGCTGACACTGGGCTTTGATGCAAACCTGCTCAAGCTGCTCAGTGCCTCCGTGGTGGCAGTGTTCCTTGCCGTGCCGTACTGGAAGGGCAAATACTTCTCGAAGCCGGTCAAAAAGGCAAAGGAGGACGCAAAAAATGCTTGAGATCCAAAATGTTTCCAAAACCTTCAATGCAGGCACGGTGAACCAGAAGATCGCCCTGAACGGGTTGAACCTGAAGCTGAACGAGGGCGATTTTGTCACCGTCATCGGCGGCAACGGCGCAGGCAAATCCACCATGCTGAATGCCGTTGCCGGTGTGTGGCCGGTGGACGAGGGCAAGATCCTCATTGACGGCGTGGACGTCACCCGCCTGAGCGAGCATCAGCGCGCCGCTTATATTGGCCGCGTGTTCCAGGACCCCATGACCGGCACTGCCGCCACCATGCAGATCGAGGAAAATCTGGCGCTGGCAGCTCGGCGCGGCAAGCGCCGCACCCTGCGCATCGGCATCACCAAGGCCGAGCGGGAGCAGTACCGTGAACTGCTCAAGACCCTTGATCTGGGCCTTGAGGATCGACTGACTGCCCGCGTGGGGCTGCTTTCCGGCGGTCAGCGGCAGGCGTTGACCCTGCTGATGGCTACCATGAACAAGCCGAAGCTCCTGCTGCTCGATGAGCACACCGCTGCACTGGACCCCAAAACGGCTCTGAAGGTGCTCACCCTCTCGGCACGCATCGTGGAGGAGAACCATCTGACCACCATGATGATCACCCACAACATGAAGGATGCCATCAAATACGGCAACCGCCTCATCATGATGCACGAGGGTCACATCATCTACGACGTGGCAGGGGAGGAGAAGCAGAAGCTGCACGTCTCCGATCTGCTGGCCAAGTTCCAGATCGCCAGCGGCGGCGAGTTTGCAAATGACCGCATGATCTTGTCCAACTAAGCAAGAACAGAAGGACGTTCCGTCCGCTTACGGTTGGAGCGCCCTTTTTTATCCCGCGATTGCAATGCAAAAAAAACAGGCTCCCCGCCAAATGGCAGGGAGCCTGTTGCTGTATGCGGCTTACCGCTTGATATCGTAATTCATGTTCATCAGGTTGCGGATGGTGCTCACATCATCGGTGATGTTGGCATCGCCGTGGATGGTGTGTTTGATGGCGCTGCTGGCCACTGCAAAGTTGATCATATCCATGGCTTTGTAGTTGTGCAGCATGGCGTAGATCAGGCCGCTGGCAAAGGCGTCGCCGCCGCCCACGCGATCCAGAATGTTAAAGGTGTACAGTTTGCTCTCGAAGGTGTGACCCTCGTACCACATAAAGGCTTTCAGGCTGTTTTCACTGCCGCTGTGGGCGTAGCGCACATGGCGGGCAATGCACTTCAGGTTGGGGTAGCGCTCGATGAACCGCTGGAAGATCTCGTCCTGCTGCTCGTAGCTGGGCTGCAGGGGCACACCGTCCTTCCAGTCGCCCTTGCTGTGGTCGTTTTCATCCTTCCACAGGTGGTAGGGCTCAATGCCCAGCAGCACATCCACGTAGGGCAGGCACTCGGTACAGAAGTCCCGTGCTTCCTCCCAGGTCCACAGGGTGGAGCGGAAGTTGCCGTCAAAGCTCACGGTCAGGCCCTTCTTCTTGGCCACCTTCAGCATATCAAGGATCAGGCTGCGGCAGTTGGGTGCCAGCGCCGGGGTAATGCCGCTGAGGTGCAGCCAGTCGTAGCCCTCCAGCAGAGCGTCCAGATCCACCTGAGAAAAATCGTACTCGGTAATGGCACTGTGCTTGCGGTCGTAGATGACCTTGGATGCGCGGATGCCGTAGCCGGTCTCCAGATAATAAGTACCCAGACGGTTAGAAGGGGTCTCGTCCGGCTCGGTCAGGATCATGGGGGTGCAGTGCACATCGTTGGAGCGCAGCCAGCGCACAGCGCTCTTGCCCAGACTGTTGTTGGGTACTACGCTGAAAAAGGTGCTGTCCACGCCAAGGTTTGCCAGCGCCAGCGCAATGTTGGCCTCGCTGCCGCCGTAACTGGCCTCAAAGGCCGATGCCATGCGGATCTTTTCGTAGTTCGGCGGGGTCAGGCGCAGCATGATCTCACCACAGGTGATGAACTTCTGGCCATTGGGCTCGCTGCCAAGGATCGGATTGAAATGTTCCATAAAGCTCCTCCTGATGACATTGCGGAAACCCGCAACTATTAACACATCGTTGTATCCATTATAGTGCGTTCCCGGACAGAATGCAAGCGTTTGCACGCGCAAGCAAGAGAAAATAAGACCGAAAATTTGGTAAAGTTGCTGAAAAGGCTGCTCTGCCGCAGAATTACACTCCGGTCAGGTCAAAGCTGGGGGTGTATTCCTCCTTGGCGCTGCTCTTCTGCTGCATATAGCCCTGCACAAGCCCCTTGTCCATGGCGTAGTTCACCACTCGGCGGTATTCGTAGGTGGTGATGCGCCGCCCGATGCCGTGCTCTGCGGCCTTGTAGAAGGGAGTGTACTGGCTCATGACGCTGGGCAGAAAGCACCCGGGGTCGGCATCGTTCCATGCAGCCATCTGGTCCAGCACGGCAAAGCTGTCCTTCACATGACCCGGCAGCGCCAGATGACGCAAAATGACCCCCTTTTGCAGGATGCCGTCTGCATCGAACACCGGATGCCCCGCCTGCGCCATCATGGCCTCGATGGCGGGCTTTGCCTCGGCAAAATAGTCCGGCGCGGCGGAAAGCTCTGCGGACAGGGCAGAGGACACATATTTTAGATCAGCCAGCCAGATGTCGATGTACCCGCGCCAAGCCTCGACGCTTTCCACGGTCTCGTAGCCGCCGGGGTTGCATACGATGGGCAGCCGCAGCCCCTTGGCACGGGCAATGTCCAGCGCGGCAATGATCCACGGCTGCCACTGCCCGGGGGTGACCAGATTGATGTTGTGCGCGCCCTGCGCCTGTAAATTCAAAAAGATCTCGGCCAAGTGCTCCACGGTGATCTCTTTGCCCAGCCCCTCGGCGCTGATGGGATAGTTCTGGCAGAAGCAGCACTTGAGGGTGCAGCCGGAAAAGAACACCGTGCCGCTGCCCCTTGTGCCGCTGATGCAGGGCTCCTCCCAGTGGTGCAGGGCAGCGCGGGCAGCTTTTAGCGTAGCGCCCGCCCCGCAGAAGCCGGTGCGCCCGGCGGCACGGTCAGCACCGCAGCGGCGGGGGCAGAGGGTGCAGCGGGAGGGGATGGAAATGGTTTTCGGCATAATATCCAAAGTCCTTTGCTTAAAATTTTCGTATTCAGTATACCACTTTTGGTGCCATTCGTGCTATACTGAAATATAGAGAAACGATAATACAAAAAACGCAACATCTTTGCAGGACAAGGAATGCGTTATGATGGAGGAGACCATGCGCACCGAAACCGATGAGATTCGCGATAATCTGAAATATCTGACCCTGCTGGCCAGAGATTACCCCTCGCAGGCGGCAGCTGCCAGCGAGATCATCAGCAATCAGGCGCTGCTCAAGCTGCCCAAGGGCACCGAGCATTTCATGAGCGACCAGCACGGCGAGAACGAGGCCTTTGTGCACATCCTGAACTCTGCCTCCGGTGTCATCCGGGAAAAGGTGGATGCCGTGCTGGGTGACACCATGCCGGAAGCAGCCCGTGCCGAGCTTGCCACCCTGATCTATTATCCCACTGAAAAGCTGCCTCAGCTCAAAGCGCGCTGCACTACCGAGGATGCACTGGAGCAGTGGTATACCCAGACCCTTCTCCAGCTGATCGATATCTGCCGTCTGGTGTCCTCCAAGCACACCCGCGACCATGTGCGCGGCTGTCTGCCGTCCAGCTGCGGCTATATTCTGGACGAGCTGCTCCATGCCCACTTTGAGGATCACGATAAAGACCTGTACTACGGCCAGATCGTGGGCAGCATCATCGAGAATGGCCGCGCCGACCGCTTTATCGTGCGGCTGTGCGAGCTCATCAAGCATCTGGCGGTGGATAAACTGCATATCGTGGGCGACCTGTTTGACCGCGGCCCCCGCCCGGACATTATTCTGGATCTGTTGATGCGTCATCACAATGTAGATATCCAGTGGGGCAACCATGACGTGGTATGGATGGGTGCTGCTGCCGGCAGTCCCATCTGCATCTGTACGGTACTTAAAACTACACTTGCCTACCACAACCACGGGATGCTGGAGGACTGCTACGGCATCAACCTGCGGCACTTGCAGCGCATGGCGGAGCAGTTCTACGGCGAGGACGACCTTTCCATCTGGATGCCCCACACGGACGCCGCCCGCGGCCCCTATACGGAAGGAATGCTCCACCGCTGCGCCGTAATGCACAAGGCCATCTCCATCCTTATGTTCAAGCTGGAATGTCAGGTCATCGACCGCAACCCGGATTTCCAGATGCAGGGGCGGGATTATCTGCGCCGCATCGACTGGAACGCCCACACCGTGCAGGTAGGGGAGAAAAGCTATCCTTTGCGGGACACCTCCTTCCCCACGGTAGATCCGGCAGACCCCGCAAGACTGAACCCGGACGAGCAGCTGGTGCTGCACAAGCTGGTACAGTCTTTCCGGCAGAGCGAAAGATTACAGCAGCACATTGAATTTTTGTACGCCAAGGGCAGCGTGTACCACATTGAGAACGGAAACCTGCTCTACCACGGCGCTGTGCCCATGAATACGAAGGGCGGCTTTGCGGTGGAGCACTTTGAGGGACGCCGCTACTCCGGCCGTGCCCTGATGGATTACTGCGACGCCCGCGCCCGCCGTGGCTACTACGGGGCAGAGGGCAGCGCTGCCCGCCAGAGCGGACAGGATTTTCTGTGGTATCTGTGGTGCGGCAAGCTTTCGCCGTTGTTTGGCCGCAGCGCCATGACTACCTTCGAGCGGCTGTATATCGCAGACCCCGCCACCCATGCGGAGGTCAAGGACCCCTATTATAGCTGGTACAACGACGAAGCCGCCTGCCGCCGCATTCTGGCAGAGTTCGGCCTGCCGGGCACGAGCCATATCGTCAACGGCCATGTGCCGGTGCAGGAGAAAAACGGCGAGAGCCCCATCAAGGGCGGGGGACGGCTGGTGGTCATCGACGGCGGGTTCTGCCGCGCCTACCACGAAAAGACCGGCATTGCGGGCTACACGCTGGTATATTCCAGCCGCACCATGTCCCTGCGCACCCATCAGCCCTTTGAAAGCGCAGAGAAGGCGGTGCGGGAGAACTTGGATATCCTGTCCCAGAAGAACATTCTGGAGACTGAAAATCATCGCATCCTCGTGGAAGATACGGACGAGGGCGAGGTGCTGCGGGAACGAGTGCACGACCTGAAGCAATTGGTAACAGCCTATCAGCTGGGCTGGATCCCGGAGGCGCGGTGCGAGGATCACGTTTGGTGATATCGCCAAAGGGTGAAATTTGGGTCGGTATTCGTCAAAATTGATGAAAAATTCAATAAATTATTGGAATATCCGCGTGTAATCTGGGCAAAACAGAAAATAATGAAACAGATACAAATCGGGCTTTGCTTTTTTGTGGAAGTAGTGTATAATAGGATAGTTATAAATCTGCCCCGGTGTTGGTCAATCTGTACACCCCGGCAGTACAAGTAACGAGATGGAATGCTTTCAGTAGCCTTAACAGGCCTGTGGCACAGGCCTTTGACAAGGAGATCATAAAAGTGGAGAAATTTGTTATTACCGGCGGTAAGCCTCTGCACGGAGAAGTGACCATTTCCGGCGCAAAAAATGCGGCTGTGGGCATTCTGCCTGCCACCATTCTGGCAGCGGATGTCTGCGTGATCGAAAATCTGCCCGATATCAGCGATGTGTCGGTCAGCCTCAAGATCCTGAGCACCCTTGGTGCACAGGTGAAGATGCTCAACCGCAACACCTACGAGATCGATACTCGGCATCTGGTCACTACCAATGTGCCGGACGATCTGTCCCGCCAGATGCGCGCCAGCTACTACTTCCTTGGCGCACTGCTCTCCCGCTTCGGCAAGGCACAGGTGGCCATGCCCGGCGGCTGCAATCTGGGCCCCCGCCCCATCGACCAGCACCTGAAGGTGTTCAGTGCACTGGGCGCAGAGGACAGCGTGGATTACGGCATGATCACCGTGCGCACCAAGCAGGAGCTGACCGGTGCCCATATCTTCTTTGATAAGGTCAGCGTGGGCGCTACCATGAACGGTATGCTCTCTGCGGTCATGGCCAAGGGGCAGACCATTCTGGAAAACTGCGCCAAGGAGCCCCATGTGGTGGATCTGGCAAACTTTTTGAATATGTGCGGCGCAGATGTGCGTGGTGCCGGTACGGATGTTATCAAGGTACGCGGTGTGGAAAAAATGCACGGCTGCACTTACAGCATCATCCCGGATCAGATCGAGGCCGGCAGCTATATGGTCGCTGCCGCTGCCACCGGCGGCGATGTGCTCATCAAGAATGTTACCCCCAAGCACCTGGAGCCCATCACGGCCAAGCTGCGCCGTGCAGGGATCACTGTGGAGGAATTTGACGATGCTGTGCGGGTATCCCGTACCGGCGATATTCTGCCGCTGAAGATCAACACCATGCCGCACCCCGGCTTCCCCACCGATATGCAGCCCCTGATGGGTGTGTTGCTGAGCGTGGCCAAGGGCACCAGCACCATCACCGAGAGCGTGTGGGACAACCGCTTCCGCTATGTGGACGAGCTGCGCAAGATGGGTGCCAGCGTACAGGTGGACGGTCAGGTGGCTGTGTTTGAGGGCGTGGAAAAGCTCAGTCCTGCACCGCTGCGCGCTTCCGACCTGCGTGCCGGTGCCGCCATGGTGGTGGCTGCGCTGATGGCCGATGGCACCAGCGAGATCGAGGAGATCGGCCATATCGAGCGCGGCTACGAGAATATCGTGGAAAAGCTGCGCGGTCTGGGCGCTGATATCAGCAAGGTGGAGCGGATGCCCGCTGCGCTGGAACAGGCCCTGTAACACAAACAACAAAACAAACAGCCTGCCGTAAGTTCTGTGCGGCGGGCTGTTTTCAGGTGGTAACATAAGAGGTTTTCATGGCAGAGTTCATTTCATTGTATTCCGGCTCCTCCGGCAACAGCAGCGTGGTGCGCTGCGGTGCGCAGTACCTCATCGTGGATATGGGCAAGGGCGTACGCACCACCACGGCAGCGCTCAAATCGCTGGGGCTCGCCGTCAGCGATTGCGCGGGCATCCTTGTCACCCACGAGCACAGCGACCACGTCAAGGGGCTTTCCACTTTCCTGAAAAAGAACCCGATGCCGGTGTACGGCGCAGCGGCTACGCTGGATTTTCTGGACGCCAACGATATCGTGCCCGCCAACTGTGAGCTGAACACGCTGGAGGGCAGGGAAGAGGACATCGGCTGCTTCGGGGTACAGTCCTTCCCCACCAGCCACGATGTACCCTGCGTAGGCTACCGCATCCACACCCCGGACGATAAGACCATGACCATCGCCACCGACCTTGGCACCCTGACCCCGCCGGTGCACGAGGCGCTTTCCGGCTGCGACCTTGTGGCGCTGGAAAGCAACTACGACCTGCACATGCTGCGCAGCGGGCCCTACCCCTACTATCTGCGCGCCCGCATCGAGAGCGTGCGGGGACACCTTTCCAACGACGAGTGCTCCGCAAAGCTTCTGGAGCTCATCCAGAGCGGCTGTAAAAAGTTCGCCCTGTGCCATCTCTCGCAGGAGAATAACACGCCCAACCTTGCCTTGCAGACCGTGTTCACCACCTTGGGTGCAGCCGGTGTCGTGCCGGAAAAAGACTGCATCGTGCAGGCACAGCGCCGCAACGAGGTGAGCCCTGCATTAGAGTTCTGATTTGCCGCAAAATAAAGCCATCTGCAACAGCTGATTCCAAGGGTTTCGCCCCTGGTCATGCTGCGGCAGATGGCTTTTTATTTACGCGGTGCTGCGCATTTGTTTTGCAATTGTTTCTCTCGAAAGATGGACGGCTCCGGCAGAAATGAAACGACTTATTCGGCGGCTTTCTGTACCCGGATATCACTGCCTAAAAACTGGATCTGCACAAAGGCCGCAAGGCGGCTGGAGATCTTCTCTGTATACAACTTTTCCAGCAGTGCGCCGTCCGTGATATTGGTGGTGACAATGGTAGGCAGCTTTGCGCCCAAGCGGTTATTCAGCAAGCTGTACAGATTCGTCAGGAAAAAGCTGGAATTGAACTCGGTGCCCAGATCGTCCAAAATCAGCAGGTCAGCGTTGCAGGCAGTCTGGAACAAGGTCTCCTCCTCGCCGCCGGGGTCGGTGCCGAAATGTAGCGCTTCCAGCTTGCCGAAAAAGTCCGGGCAGGAGACATAGATCACATCATAGTTCTGCCGCAGCACCTCACCGGCAATGGCAAGGGCGGCATGAGTCTTGCCCAGCCCTGCATTGCCCACCAGCAGCAGGCTTTCGCGGGTGGTGGGGGAAAAGTCTGCCGCGTAATCCCGCAGGTCGGCCAGAACCTCGGCCATATAGCTGCGCACGCTCTCGCCCAGCGCTTTGTCCACCGTGTTGGGGTAGTAGTCCAGCTGCATGGTGTCAAAGCTGGAGATGGACAGGCTGGACAGCTCCTCAATCTCCTTCCGGCGCAGCTGTTGCATCACCCGGCGCACACAGTCGCAGGTGCGGCCGTTCACCGCGCCGGTGTCCTCGCATCGCTTGCAGATGAACTTCGGCTCCAGCGCATCCGCAGGGCGTCCGCTTGCGGCCAACAGGGCAGTCAGCTTCTGCTTTGCCGCCGCAAGGGCGGCAGCAGTCTCGGTGCGGTCCTTGCCGGAGGCTCCGGCAATGGCGCAGCGGATGCCCCGCACACGCACTTCCTCCTCGGCGTGGCGCAGCCCGGGAATGGCAGCTTCGGCCTCGGCCTGTGCATCCTGCGCTAAGGCGCGGGCGGTCTGACGCCGCATGGCTACGGTGCGCAGTGCCTGCTGATACAATTCGTTTTTGGTACGCATAAAGGCTCCTTACTCCGGTTTCTTGATAAGAGAACGGCGGCGGGTGGCGTTTTTCAGGATATCGTTTCCGCTGGGTGCAGCGCGGTCCACCCGGATATTTCGGCTTGCTCCGGCTGCAGCCACCGGGCCGCGCACATCATGGATGCTGCGCAGACCCTTGGCGTTCCATGTTTTCAGGATGCTGTTCCAGTACCACAGATCCCGCTTGGGGCCTGCCTGTACGGCGGCTTCCTGCACCATGGCGTCGTCGTAGCCGTACACCTCGTACCAGCGCGCAATGGCTTTGCGCCCGCCCAGTGTCAGCTCCTCGGGGGTGATCTGCAGCAGGCTGCTGACGTATTCCTCGCGGCTCTGGCGCAGCGCCAGCAGCTTTAAGTGGGCATCGGCCTGCTCACCGGTCTCCACGCCCTCAGCGCGCCAGACCTTCAGCTCATGGGTCACAGCGGCCATGGTGCGCTTGCCCCGGCTGGCCACATAGGCTACGCAGAGCATCACAGTCTCAGGCGCAAAGCCCTCCTGCACATACAGGTTCACCAGCTTTTCCATCTCGGCATGGGTCAGCGGACGGGCAAAGCTGGTCTGTCCGCAGTCGATCAGGCTGGAGATCATGGGGTCGGTGCGGCTGGCGGCGGCGATCTCCGCCCAGCGCATAGGGGCAGGGGCGCTGGGCTCTGCGCCCGGTGCGGCGTTTTCTTCGTAGCGTTCCAAAAGCCCTGCACCCGCCCAGAAAGCCAGCGCACTCTCGGCGCTGATGCGGCTGCGCAGCTTGAGGTCGGCGCAGAGCTTGTCCGGGTCGGTCACGCCGGTGGCCAGCACATACAGCGCCACCCGCACATTGTATTCTTCGGCAATGCCCAGCTTGGAGAACACCAGCTGCGGCACGGCGATGGTATCGCCCTTCAGTTCCTTCAAACGGTAGATCATGGTTTCCTCGTTCAGTTTATTCGTTGGCAGTATCCGGCTCGGCAGGCGGCTCCCAGGGGTCGCAGTCCATCATGTCCGGGCAGTTGTTCCAGCGCTCCGACTCGGCCTCGTAGGCGTCTTTCAGATACTGCGCAGCGGCGGCACGCCCTTCGTCTGTAAGCGGGAATACCTCCCGGCGGCGCAGGGCGGGGTCGGTCTTGTCGATCGTCCAGGGCGCGGGCCAGTAGTCCACTGTGAGGATCTTTTCCTCCTTGGTGGCATCCGCGCCGCCGTCCGGGTCCGGCACGGTGCGCTTGCCCGGGGTAAGCCGGTAGCGCAGCCCGGCCTCGTTGCCGCTGTAATCATTCTTGCACAAAAAGTAGTGCAGCAGGGGAACAAAGATCATGGTGCAGCTCGTCCTTTCCGGCAAAAGGCGCAGCCTTTTGCGCAATCAATTCTATTATAAAGCCGCCGGGCTAAAATGCAATAACTTTTTGTGAAACACTCTGCAAAAGCTGCCCCGCTTACAGGAAATCCGGCCTTGACAGCACCGTAGAAATATGGTAAAATATTGCCTGTTGCAGCAGGTGTGCAATGTGCTACTGTGGCTCAGCTGGTAGAGCAGCTCACTCGTAATGAGCAGGTCGCCTGTTCGAATCAGGTCAGTAGCTCCAAAGAAAAACCCCCGAAAGTTGGCTTGTGAAGCCGGTTTTCGGGGGTTTTGCTTTGTGCGGAAAAGCAAAGCCGCCGCACCCTGCCCGGAAACTCCGGCAGCAGAATGCGGCGGCATACTGTTACAAAAAACTTACTTAGAGATCTTCTGACCGATCCAGATGCAGATGCAGGCACCGATCACCGAAATGGCAAAGGAAGAAAAGCTGCCGGAGGCGTGGATGCCCAGCAGGCCGAACAAAAACTCGCCCACAAAGCTGCCCAGCACGCCCATCAGAATGTTGCGGCCAAGGGAAGTTTCCGTGCCCATAAAGCGCCCGGCCAGATATCCGGCCAATGCGCCCACCAGCACGCCCACAAAAAGGGAGGCCAGCACGCCCACCAGCGTCAGCAGGCCGGTCAGGCAGCCCACCAGCACACATAGCAGGGCAATGATGAGCAAAATCGTTAAAGTGATCATAGTTTATACCTCCTTAAAAATTATGGCTCTGCCTGCTGCCCGGCGGCTTCGCGGGCGGTGCGGCAGATGTCTTTCAAACAGCATTTTTCGCATTCCGGCTTGCGGGCGTTGCACACCGCACGGCCATGCATCACAAAGCGGTGGCAAAGGTCGCTGCCTTCCTCCGGCGGGATGATCTTCCATAGCGCCATCTCCACCTTTTGCGGCTCCTTAATGCCGTCCACAAGGCCAATCTTATTGCACAGCCGGATGCAGTGGGTGTCGGTAACGATGGCGGGCTTGCCGAACACATCCCCCATGATGAGGTTTGCGCTCTTGCGCCCTACGCCGGGCAAAGCGAGCAACTCCTCAAAGGTATTGGGCACACGGCAGTCGTACTTGTCCCGCAGCATCCGCATACAGGCCGAGATATCCCGCGCCTTGGAGTGTCCCAGCCCGCAGGGCTTGACGATGGCTTCAATGTCCTCCGGCTCGGCGGCAGCCAACGCCGCCACGCTGGGGTATTTTGCAAACAACTCCTCCACCACAATGTTCACCCGGGCATCCGTGCACTGGGCGGCCAGCCGCACGCTGACCAGTAGCTGCCATGCGTGGTCATAGTCCAAGGTGCAACCAGCATCCGGGTATTCGGCCTTGAGACGCCGGATGACCTCCAGCGCCAGCGCTTTTTTTGCGGTAAGATCCTCCGGGGCTTTTTTTCGTACCGGCATGGGATAAACCTCCTTTGAAAGGGAATACCTGAATCATACCATGTTTGACAGGATTTGTAAATGTTTGCAGGGCATTATCTGAGAATGATTTTCAGAAAAGCTCTTGTTCTCCTTTTCTAAATGCGCTATACTATATAAAAAGTGCCTTGCGGGCAGGAAAGGGGAACCCACCATGAATGAACCACTTGCGCAGCGCCTGCGTCCCAAAACGCTGGCGGATGTGTGCGGGCAGCAGCATCTGCTGGCTCCGGGGCGGGTGTTCCGCCGCACCATCGAGAGCGGACGCATCCCCAACATGATCTTTTACGGTCCCTCCGGCACCGGAAAGACCACGGTGGCACGCATCATTGCCGAGAACAGCGGCATGACCCTGCACAAGCTCAACGGCACCTCCTGCGGCACCGGGGATATCAAGGCAGTGCTCAAGGATATCGGCACGCTGGCAGCGGCGGGCGGCATTCTGCTGTATCTGGACGAGATCCAGTACCTGAACAAAAAGCAGCAGCAGAGCCTGTTGGAATGTATCGAGGACGGCAGCGTCACCCTGATCGCCTCCACCACCGAGAACCCCTATTTCTACATCTATAACGCGCTGCTTTCCCGCTGCACGGTGTTTGAGTTCAAGCCCCTTGCCGCAGCGGACGTGGAGCGCGGGGTACGCAACGCCGTGCAGCGCCTTTCCGAAGGGGAACAGGTGCCGGTATGCATGGACGAGGACGCCTGCGCCTATCTGGCCGAAAGCGCCGGGGGCGATCTGCGCAAGGCGCTGGGCTGTCTGGACTTTGCGGTCACGGCAGCGCCGGTGGAAAACGGAGAAAAGCGCATTACCTTAGATATGATCCGGCAGGTCACCCGCCGCACCGCCATGCGCTACGACCGGGAGGGCGACGACCACTACGACATCGTGTCTGCCTACCAGAAGTCCATGCGCGGCTCCGACCCGGACGCGGCGCTGCACTATCTGGCACGTCTGCTGGAAGCAGGAGACCTGCCCTCTGCCTGCCGCCGGTTGATGGTGTGCGCCTGCGAGGATGTGGGGCTTGCCTATCCGCAGATCATCCCCATCGTCAAGGCGGCGGTGGATGCCGCCAACATGGTGGGTCTGCCGGAGGCGCGTCTGCCGCTTGCGGACGCGGTCATTCTGGTGGCCACCAGCCCCAAATCCAACAGCGCCCACGACGCCATCAACGCAGCCATTGCGGATGTACAGGCCGGGCGCACCGGGCCCATCCCGCGCCAGCTGCAAAACAAGCACTTTGACGGTGAGGATGCGCTGGTAAAGGGGCAGAACTACAAATACGCCCACAGCTACGCCAACCACTGGGTACAGCAGCAGTATCTGCCGGATGTGCTGAAGGATACCAAGTACTACACCTTTGGCGACAACAAGACCGAACAGGCCGCCCGGGCGTACTGGGCAAAGATCAAAGGGGACGAAAACGTCTGAACCGTGTGAAAAAGGAGGATGGATATGCGTTATTCAAAACAGCGGGAGCTTGTCATGCAGACGGTACAGCAGCTGTGCGACCACCCGACTGCGGAGGAAATTTACGATAAAGCCGCGCAGGAGTGCCCGAATCTGAGCCTTGGCACCGTATACCGTAACCTGAACAGTCTGGTGGAAGCCGGGCGGGTGCGCCGGGTGTCCATTCCCGGCAAGGCAGACCGCTTTGACCACACCCTGCCGTGGCACAGCCATTTGTACTGCACCGTCTGCGGCGGCGTCACCGATGCAGAGGTGGACGGAAAACAGGTGATGGAGCTGGTCAAAAACCAGAAGGGCAGGGTGCAGGATTGTGCCGTGGTGCTGCTGGGCGTGTGCGAAGAGTGCTGCCGCAGGCAGGATGCAGAGGCGGCAGCGGCTAAACAGGCATAAAATTTGCGTGTTTCCTCTTGCCCGCAGCGGCCAAACAGGGTATACTAAAGAGTGTCTTTTATAGAATGGCAGAAAATAGAGTTTCGCCGCACGGGGCTACCCTGCCCGGCGGAGAAGGATGGTTTGCTTGGAATACATTAACTTTGAACATAATACCGTTGCCGCCGAGCTGGTGCGGCAGACCTACGACACCCCGCCGCTGGCCTTTGTGCACAGCTACGGCTGTCAGCAGAACGTCAACGACGGCGAGCGCATTAAAGGCGTGCTGGTGGATATCGGCTACGGCCTGTGCGATAAGCCCGAGGATGCCGACCTGATCTTGTTCAACACCTGCGCCGTGCGTGAGCACGCCGAGCAGCGGGTGTTCGGCAACGTGGGCGCGCTGAAGGGCCTTAAGGAAAAAAAGCCCGGCCTCATCATCGGACTGTGCGGCTGCATGGCCAACCAGAAACACGTTGTGGAAAAGCTGCGCAAGAGCTACCCCTATGTGGATCTGGTGTTCGGCGTGGACGGCATCGACACCCTGCCGCAGCTGATCGCCCAGAAACTGCAAAAGCATAAGAGGGTGCTGCTGGACCCCGCACAGCGTCCGGTCATCGTGGAGAACATCCCCATCCGGCGCGAGAGCGAGTTCCGCGCATGGCTGCCCATCATGTACGGCTGCGATAACTTCTGCACCTACTGCATCGTGCCCTACGTCCGCGGCCGCGAGAAGAGCCGCAAGCCCGGCGATATCCTTGCCGAGTTCCGCGACCTTGTGGAAGCGGGCTATAAGGAGATCACCCTGCTGGGGCAGAACGTGAACAGCTACGGTAAGGGGCTGGAGGAGCAGATCGATTTCTCCGACCTGCTCAACCTGCTGTGCACCGTGCCCGGCGATTACCACATCCGCTTTATGACCAGCCACCCCAAGGACGCCAGCCATAAGCTCATTGATACCATCGCCGCCCAGCCGAAGCTGTGCAAGCACCTGCATCTGCCGGTGCAGTGTGGCTCCGACCGGCTTTTGCAGCAGATGAACCGCCACTATACGGTGGAGCAGTATCTGGAACTCATCGACTACGCCCGCAAGACCGTGCCCGGCATCACTTTTTCCAGCGATATCATCGTGGGCTTCCCCGGCGAGACCGAGGAGGACTTTGTAAAAACGCTGGAACTGGTGCGCAAGGTGGGTTATATGCAGCTGTTCACCTTTATCTACTCCAAGCGCACCGGCACCAAGGCTGCCGAAATGCCGGACCCCACCCCCCGCAAGGAAAAGACCGACCGCATGACCCGCCTGCTGGCTACGCAGGACGAGATCGCCATGGCGCTGGTCAAGGCGCAGGTAGGGCAGACTGTCCGGGTGCTGGTGGAAGGTTACGGCCGCAACGAGGGCACCCTTTCCGGCCGGCTGGACAACAACCTGACCGTGGAGTTTGCCGCCGACCCGGCACTGCTGGGCAGCTACGCGACCGTACATCTTACCGGTGCCCGCGCCACTGTGCTGCTGGGCGAAGTGGAAGCATAAAAACGTGATTCCGGGGCAAACTGCCCCAGAAAGAATAAAAACAACAAGGAGAACCCAATCATGGATTGCATTGATCTTTTCAAGCGTGCCGCTATGGCACTGCAGACCGACCCCCGCTACGTCATTCTGGATCAGGCCCGCAAGGCAAACGATAAGGATGAGGAGCTGCAGAACCTGATCGGCGAGTTCAATCTGGCCCGCATGGATCTGAACAACGAGATCGGCAAGAACGAGCGCGACGATGCCCGCATCGCTGAGCTGAACGAGAAGGTGAACAGCCTTTACGGTCAGATCATGGGCAACGAGGGTATGGTGGCATATAACGAGGCCAAGCGCGAGTGCGAGAATCTGGTCAACTATATCGACGCCATAATCAACACCGCCATGAACGGCGGCGACCCCATGACCGTGCAGGAGCCTTCTGCCTCCTGCACCGGCAGCTGCTCCACCTGCGGCGGCTGCCACTGAGCAGAGTTTTCATCGGAACGCGGCTGTGCAACACAGACCGCGTTTTGTTTGCACCGGCGGTTACAGCCCGCAAACCGGCTGACGGAACCATACAAGGGAAAGAGGAAAAACCATGGCAGAGCTTTCGCCCATGATGCAGCAGTATCTTGAGATCAAAAATCAACACAAGGACGAAATTCTTTTTTACCGCATCGGCGATTTTTACGAGATGTTCTTCGATGATGCCGTCACGGCGTCCCGGGAGCTGGATCTTACCCTTACCGGCAAGCAGTGCGGCCTTGCGGAGCGCGCCCCCATGTGCGGCGTGCCCTTCCACAGCTACGAGGGCTATGTGGCGCGCCTGATCGCCAAGGGCTATAAGGTGGCCATCTGCGAGCAGGTGGAGGACCCCGCTAAAGCCAAGGGGCTTGTCAAGCGGGACATCATCCGGGTGGTCACCCCCGGCACGGTCATTGAAAGCAGTATGCTGCAGGACGACCGCAACAACTACATTGCCAGCCTGTACCTCAAGGGCAAAAAGGCCGGTCTGTGCTTTGCGGATGTTTCCACTGGTACGGCGCATATCACCGAACTGACGGCGGATAAGATCGCCCCGGCGGTCATTACCGAGCTGTGCCGCTACCATCCCAGCGAGGTACTGCTGAACCCCGGTCTGCTGGACTGCCGCGAGGTGACCGCCTACATCAAAAAGAACATGAACTGCTCGGTGGAGCTGGTCGAGGACGAGCGCTATGCGCCGGGGCTGGTGGCGTCTGCGCTGGAAGAGCAGTTTGGCCGCGACTGGCCGCAGACCACCGGCATAGCTGCCGAGGGTCTGGTGCGCTTTGCCATGGCCGCGCTGCTGGAATATCTGCACGATACCCAGATCAAGGGCGTGGAGCGGCTAAAGACCGTTATTACTTACAACGAAGCCCAGTTTATGCGGCTTTCGCCGGTCACCCGGGCAAACCTTGAGCTGACCGAGACCCTGCGCGGACGCGAAAAGCGCGGCACCCTGCTGTGGGTGCTGGATAAGACCAGCACTGCCATGGGCAAGCGGATGCTGCGCAGCTGGATCGAGCAGCCGCTTATTTCCAGCCAGCTCATCAACCACCGCCTGAACGCCGTGGAGGCACTGGTGCGCCAGACCATGGTGCGCGGCGATTTGACCGAGGAACTGCATTACATCGCGGATCTGGAGCGCCTGATGACCCGCACGGTGTACGGCTCTGCCACCCCCAAGGAGATCTACACCCTTGCCCAAACCTGCGACCGTCTGCCCGGCCTACGCAAGCAGGCAGAGGGCTGCAGCTGCCCGGAGCTTTCCGAGCTTGCCGCCGGCATCGACCCGCTGGAGGATATCAAGGCGCGCATTTATGCCGCAGTAGACCCGGACGCCCCCTCCACCCTCAAGGATGGCGGCGTCATTGCCAAGGGTTACCATGCCGAGGTGGACGAGCTGCGCTCCATCCGCGACAACACCAAGGGGGTGCTGGCGCAGCTGGAAGCCCGCCTGCGGCAGGAGACAGGCATCCCCAAGCTGAAGATCGGCTATAACCATGTGTTCGGCTACTTCATCGAGGTGAGCAACTCCTACAAAAACCTTGTGCCGGAGACCTATATCCGCAAGCAGACCCTCACCTCCGGCGAGCGCTACATCACGCAGGAACTGAAGGAGCTGGAAAGCAAGATCCTTGGCGCACACGAGCGGCTCATCTCGCTGGAGCGCCGCCTGTTTGACGAATTGCTGGAGAGCATCGGTGCCCAGCTGGACCGCATCCAGCGCACCGCCAACGCCATTGCCCAGCTGGATGTGCTGGCGGCGCTGGCACAGGTCGCTGCGGAAAATAACTACTGCCGCCCCGTGGTGGACGACAGTGATGTGCTGACCATCACTGAGGGACGTCACCCGGTGGTGGAGCAGGTGCTCAAGGGCAGTATGTTCGTGCCCAACGATACCACCCTCAACTGCACCACCGACCGCTGCCTCATCATCACCGGCCCCAACATGGCGGGCAAATCCACCTATATGCGTCAGAATGCCCTCATCGCCCTGATGGCGCAGATCGGCTCTTTTGTGCCGGCCGCCAGCTGTCATGTGGGCGTTGTGGATGCCATTTTCACCCGCATCGGCGCATCGGACGACCTTGCTGCAGGCCAGTCCACCTTTATGGTGGAGATGACCGAGGTAGCCGAAATTCTGAAAAACGCCACCGCCAAAAGCCTTGTGGTGCTGGACGAGATCGGCCGCGGCACCTCCACCTTTGACGGCATGAGCATTGCCCGCGCTGTGGTGGAGCATATCGCAGACCCCGCCAAGGGGCTGGGCTGCAAGACCCTATTCGCCACCCACTACCACGAGCTGACCGAGCTGGAAGGCACCGTAGAGGGCGTAAAAAACTACAATATTGCGGTCAAAAAGCGCGGCGAGGACATCACCTTCCTGCGGCGCATCGTGCGCGGCCCCGCCGATGACAGCTACGGTATCGAGGTGGCAAAGCTGGCCGGTCTGCCCGGCAGCGTGACCCGCCGCGCCCACGAGGTGCTGCGCACGCTGGAAGCATCTGCTCCCAAAAACAAGGTGGAGCAGATGGATTTTGACGCTTTGCAGGAGTACAATTCCCCGGCTGTGCCCAGCGAGATGATGGAAAAGCTGGAGACCGTGGATGTGGAAACACTTACTCCCATTGAAGCGCTGAACTTTTTGTACGAGCTGAAAAAGACCCTCAAGGGCAGCCTGAACGGCTGACCGCAAAAATCAACCACAGGGGAGGGAAAATACCATGGCAGTCATCCATGTTCTGGATAAGCATACCGCTGAGCTGATCGCCGCCGGTGAGGTGGTGGAGCGCCCGGCATCGGTGGTCAAGGAGCTTTTGGAAAACTCTATCGACGCCGGTGCAACGCAGGTCACCGTCAGCATCGAGTCCGGCGGCGTAAAGCTGATCGAAATCAGCGATAACGGCACCGGCATTGATGCCGAGTATATCCCGACGGCCTTCATCCGCCACGCCACCAGCAAAATCGAAAAGCCGGACGACCTGAACAGCATCCATACGTTGGGCTTCCGCGGCGAAGCACTGGCTTCTATTGCCAGCGTGGCGCGGGTAGAGCTGCTCACCCGCACCGAGGTGGACGAGTTTGCCACCTGCTACCGCATCGCCGGCGGCGAGGAGCAGGGCAGGGAGCCTGCCGCCCGCGCCGTGGGCACCACCATCCGGGTGCAGGACCTGTTCTACAACACCCCCGCCCGCATGAAGTTCCTCAAAAAGGACTCCAGCGAGGGCACCTTTGTGGCAGATAACGTAGGTCATGTGGCACTCAGCCACCCGGAGGTCAGCGTCAAATTCATCCGGGAGGGCAAGCTGCAATATGTCACCCCCGGCGATGGTCAGCTGCGCAGCGCCGCCTATGCGGTGCTTGGCCGGGAGTTCAGCCGCGACCTCATCGAGGTGCACTCCGAGGAAGGGTTGTACCGGGTCACCGGTCTGATCACTCCCCCCAAGAGTTGCCGCGCCAGCCGCAGCATGCAGCATTTCTACATCAATGGCCGCTATGTGCGCAACCGTACCATCATGGCGGGCATGGAAATGGCCTTTAAGGGCACGACCATGCAGGGCAAGTTCCCGGGCGGCATCCTGCTGCTGGAAATGCCCACAGACCTTGTGGACGTCAATGTCCACCCTGCAAAGATCGAAGCCCGCTTTGCCCGGGAAAACGACGTGTTCGATGTCATCTATCATGCGGTCAAGCTGGCACTGGCACAGCCCGGCACCGGGGAATGCCGCTTTACCTTTGAAGCGGACAAAAATGAGAAATCCGAAAAAGAAAACGATACAAAGAACGAAAATGCTGTAAAGAATAATCACTTTACGGGACTTTCCGCTGTCATTCCGGGTCAGGCAGACCCCGGTACGCTGCCCGCGCAGCGCTGGGAAGCCCCGCCGCAGCAGCGCCCCGCTGCTGCACCGGTGAAAACCCCGGCTTTTACGGCAGATACCCCGCCGGTACAGCCCGCACAGCCTGCCCGCGCGGCTGCTGCCGTGCCCTCGTGGCGGCAGTCTGCCCCCGCAGAGGACATTCTGGATCCTGTGGTCACCCTCCACAGCCCGGAAAAAACGGATGCAACCGAAGTCCAGCCCGCGCCGCAGCCCTTCCGGGCAGCCGCTGCTGAGGCACAGCTGGATGTGCACCCGGAAACGGACACCGCAGCCGACCCGCTGCTGGATCACATGGCGGCATGGAACACCGTACCCGCCGCCCCGGAGATCGAAGCCGCCACGGTGCCCTATCAGCCGGAAGAACCCGAACAGCCGGAACAGCCGGAGCAGCTGGGCTTTGATGTACCGCAGGGAGAAGAGCCGCTGCGGTATGTGGGCGAAGTTTTCCGCACCTATATTCTGGCAGAGCGGGGAGACGAGCTGTGCCTGATCGACAAGCACGCCGCCCACGAGCGTCAGCTGTACGAAAAACTTGCTGCCAACTACGGCAACGTGCCCAGCCAGCTGCTGCTGCAGCCCGCCGCCATCGACCTTTCCGCAGAGGAAAAGCAGGCACTGCTGGAAAACCAGCCCCTGCTGGAAAACGCCGGGCTGGATGTGGCCGACTTTGGCGGCAGCACGGTGCTATTGCGCGCTGTGCCTGCGGACGTAGAGCCGCAGAACGCCGAGGATTTGCTGGTGGAAATCGCCGACCGCCTGCTCAAGGGCAGCCGGGACGCGCTGAACGAGCACACCGAGTGGGTGCTGCACTCCATCTCCTGCCGCGCCGCCATCAAGGCGGGGGATAAGTCCTCCCCGCAGGAGCTTATGGCACTGGCCGAGAAGATCCTTTCCGGCGAGGTGCCGCCCTTCTGCCCCCATGGCCGTCCCTGCGTGCTCAAGCTTACCCGAAAGGAGTTGGAAAAGCAGTTTGGACGCATCGTATAATGCAAAACCTGCCGTGGTGGCTGTGGTAGGCCCCACCGCCACCGGCAAGACCGCGCTGGGCGTTGCGCTGGCGCAGCAGTTCTCCGGCGAGGTCATCAGTGCCGACTCCATGCAGATCTACAAAGGTCTGGATGTGGGCACCGCTAAGGTCACCCCGCAGGAGACCTGCGGCATCCCGCACCACGGCGTGGACATCCTCACTCCGGAAAAGACCTTCAGCGTGGCGGATTTCACCGCGCTGGCAGGGGAGTATATCCAGGATATCACTGCCCGGGGGCATCTGCCGCTGCTGGTAGGCGGCACCGGACTGTATGTGCAGAGCCTTTTGTATGGGGTGCGCTTCACCGCCGAAAAAGCCCCGGATGGTCTGCGCGAGCAGCTGACCGCTGAACTGGAAGCCAACGGCCCGGAAGCCATGTACGCAAAACTGCAAGCCGTGGACCCGGAAGCCGCCGCTGCCATCCACCCCAATAATAAGGTACGGGTGCTGCGGGCGCTGGAACACTACCGCGCCACTGGCAAGCGTCTCAGCGAACAAAAGGCCGATTCGCTGCCGCCGGAGCGCCCCTACCGCAGCCTTGTGCTGGGGCTGGATTTCCCGGACCGCGCAGCGCTGTACCGCCGCATCGACCTGCGGGTGGACAAAATGCTGGAGGCCGGGCTTTTGGCCGAGGCAGAATACGTCTGGCATAACCGCGAAGCCTTCCGCACCGCCGCACAGGCCATCGGCTATAAAGAATTTTTTCCGTATTTCCAGCAGACCGCCACGCTTGAGGTCTGCACTGAAAAGCTCAAACAGGCCTCCCGCAACTACGCCAAGCGCCAGCTGACATGGTTCCGCCACATGGACGGGGTTACATGGCTGGACGCCGGGGCGGCGGACGTGCGGCAGACCGCTTTGCGCCTGACCCAAGACTTTTTATTGAAAGGATGATCCTTATGCCGGAAACCCCTCAGGAACCGCGCCACAAGTTTTCTGCGCTTACCACGCTGGCGGCTGTGCTGGCCGCCTTTTTGCTGGCGGCGGCAGCGTATGTCTGCTGGCAGGCGGCGCACATCCTTTTCCCCCAGAACGTCTACGAAACGGCGCTGCCCATCACCATCTCCGATACCATTGAAGCGGACGGCGTGCTGCTGTTTGACGAGACCTGCATTTCCGGCAGCGGCAATCTGGGTTACCTTGTCTCGGACGGCGAGCGGGTGTCGGCAGGCACTGCCGTTGCAGAGCTGTATACCGACGCCAATCAGGCGGTGCTGCGCCAGCAGCTGACCCAGCTTACCAGCCAGATCGACCTGTTGCAGCGCTCCCAGAACACCGCAGCCACCCAGCTGGACGGCCTGCTCAAGGAGCGCTCCGGTGCGCTGTATGACCTGCTGGACGCACTGGACACCGCCCAATACAGCGATGTGGACGAAAGCACCGATGCCTATTTGCTGGCGCAGAACAAGCTGTGGATCACCACCGGCGATACCGCCGGCTTTGCGGATCAGATCGCGCTGCTTGCCCAGCAGGCACAGACCGTGCAGGCACAGCTGGGCAACCCCACCCAGATCACCGCCCCTACCACCGGCTACTTTGTCCGGGCTGCCAGCAGCGGACGGCTGAACGCCGGTGCTGCGGACATTCTGGCGCAGAGTCCGGAGCAGCTCAAGGCCTATCTGGACTCTGACCCCGAGATGCCGCTGGATGGCTGTGTAGGCAAGCTGGTAGCCGGGTTCAGCTGGCAGTACGCCGGGGTGTGCTCCGCAAAGCAGGCCGAAAAGCTGCTGGGCTCGGACGGTAAGCCCCTGCGCACGGCGGTGGAGATCAGCTTCCCCGGCCAGAGCGATGCCGCCTTGCGCGCCACCGTTTCCGAGGTGACCATTGATGCAGAAAAGGATGTTGCCCGCTTTGTGCTGCAATGCAACTCCATCAACGGCGATGTGCTGTGCCTCAACCACGCCCGCGCACGCATCAGCACCGGCGAGAGCACCGGCCTGCGGGTTCCCGCCGCAGCGGTGCACTACCTCAAGGAGGACGGCACCGAGGCCGAGACGCAGGGCGAAAACTATATTCCCGGCGTGTACGTCAAGTACGGCAACATCGCCCGTTTCTGTAAGATCGACCCGGTGGATGCCGACCATCCGCTGATCTCGGAAGACGATTACATCCTTGTTTTGCCCAAGGGAACGGACGGTTCTGTCAGTCAGGTAAGGCTTTATGACGAAATAATCGTCTCCGGACAAAATTTATATGACGGAAAACTTTTGTAGTTATTGACATCTGCTGCAAAAAATCAGATAATAGTAAAAGCTATTTGCATTCTTTTTGCAAAGAACGCCAGGCAGCCGGGCGCTGCCCGAATGAAAGGAGCAGATAATTATGTCTTTGCTGGATAGCATTAAGAAGGGCCTGATGGGCGAAGGGGACGAGTACGAGGACCAGTACATCGATGACGGCCCCCAGATGGTGAACAACAACAGCGGCGTTGGCATCGGGATGGACGAAGAGACCGAAGAGCCTGCCGAGGGCACCAGCAAGAAGAACAAGGTGGTCAACATCCATGCCACCACCCAGCTCAAGGTGGTTCTGGTCAAGCCCGAGCGGTTCGAGGATGCCAGCACCATTGCCGATCATCTGAACAACAAGCGTACCGTGGTGCTGAACCTGGAGTCCACCAACAAGGAGGTTTCCCGCCGTCTGGTAGACTTTTTGTCCGGCGTGGCCTACGCCAACAACGGCCAGATCAAGCGCGTAGCCAACAGCACCTTTATCATTACCCCGTACAACGTAGATATTATGGGCGATCTGCTGGACGAGCTGGAGAACAATGGCGCATTCTATTGATCCAGCAGCCGGTGCGGTACGGGGCTTTGTGCCCGCCCGCAACGATGAGGAACGCTACCTTATGCGGCATATCGAGGATCTTGCCGATGCGGCTTTTTCCCGCGGCATAGCCCGGTACTCTGCATTCCTCAGCGACCGGGAACAGGATCTTGCCCGGGCGGCACTGGGGCGTGCCGGTGTGCGGGACGGCTGGCGTCTTGACGGCGGCTGGCCCGAGGCCGAGCGCAGGGTGCTCTGTCTGGAGCCGGAGTACAGCTACGGCGAGTGTCCGGTGCGCTGCGTACAGCTGCAATGCCGGGCACTGCCCGGTGCGGCGCTCCCCGCGCACAAGGATTATCTGGGCAGCCTGATGGGGCTTGCCCTCAAGCGCGAGGCGCTGGGCGATATCCTGCTGCCTGCCGATGCGCCGGGCACAGCCTATGTGTTCGCACTGGAACCGGCGGCAAAGCTTATCTGCCGGGAGCTGTGTCAGGCGGGACGCACAGAGGTGTCCACCCATCTGCTGGAGTCGGAAGAGATCCCGGCTTTCCCGGCACCGGAGCGGCAGCTGCTCACCGCCACTGTGTCCTCCCTGCGGCTGGACGCGGTACTCTCTGCCATGCTGCACGTCAGCCGCGGCACCGCTGCGGAAGCTGATCGAGGCGGGCAGGGTAGAGATCAACCATCTGCCGGTGGAAAAACCCCATGCCCCCGTATACGAGCAGGATGTGTTCACCGTGCGCGGCAAGGGCCGCTTCCGGCTGACTGCATTGCCCGGGAAAAGTAAAAAAGATCGTTCGATCATTGAGTTCTTTCAATATTAAAAGCTATGGGAGGAAATGACTATGCTGACCCCGCAGGATGTCCGCTCTGTACAATTTGAAAAAAACCTCCGCGGCTACCGTACAGAGGACGTGGATCGTTTTCTGGACAAGGTCGAGGAGCAGCTGCAGCAGAACGATGCGCAGGCAGAGCAGCTGCGCAAGCAGATCGCTGATCTGACCGCAGAGAACCAGAAGCTCAAGGATGAGCTGCAAAGCTTTGAGGCCGACGGCGATATGCTCAAGAGCGCGCTGATCAACGCCCAGCGCATGGGCGAAAACGTGATCCGTGAAGCAAACCAGAAGGCTGAGGAGATCATTCACCGCGCAAATCTGCGGGGCGATGATATCATCCGCGACGCCAACGAGCTGCTGCAAAAGGCAAGCGACCGCGCAGACGAGATCGAGAACGAAGCCAACGAGAAGCGTCTGGCTGAAGAGCGGGAGTACGACCGCGTCCGTCTGGAGGTCACCCGCTTCAAGGCGGATGTGCTCAATTTGTACCGCAGCCATGTGGAGTCTTTGAGCCGTCTGCCGGAGTTCCAGAAGGACGCTAAGGAAGCCGAAAAGGACGCCCCCGTACAGGATGCCGAGCCTGTGCAGGAAGCTGCCGCAGAGCAGCCCGCCGCACAGCCCGAGACTGCCCCCGCAGCCGATGCCGCAGCAGCCCCGGCCGAGCAACCTGCCGAAATGACCGAAACCACCGAACCTGCCGCCCCTGCCGATGACGACAAGGCGGCTGACAGCAGCGAGGATTTCTGGGCAAAGGACGAAAGCCAGCTCAAGCTGGACCCGCCTCCTGCTGATATGAAGCCGGACGAGCCGGACTACGACGCTTTTCAGGGCGTAAAGTTCAGCGAGTAAGGCACCCAACGCAAAAATAGAGGAGAGTGTAAACCATTGGCTAAGAACAAATCGCAGTACGACAGTACGTTGAACCTGCCCAAGACCCTGTTTGAGATGCGCGCCGGTCTGCCCAAAAAGGAACCGGTCATGCTCAAGGACTGGGACGACAACGACCTGTACAACCAGCTCATGAAGCACAACGAGGGCAAGCCCCTGTTCATTCTGCACGACGGCCCTCCGTATGCAAACGGCAACATCCACATGGGCACCGCCCTGAACAAGATCATCAAGGATATCATCATCCGCGAAAAGAACATGGAGGGCTATCAGGCTCCCTATGTGCCCGGTTTTGATACCCACGGCCTGCCCATTGAGCTGAAGGCCCTGTCCTCGGTG
>JABLTR010073569.1_pt1 | contig 29796 bp, 25 predicted proteins | sample 7160071 | NCBI WGS metagenome assembly JABLTR01 (sample SAMN14651230, study PRJNA627086) | human gut metagenome | isolation source: feces | host: Homo sapiens | reverse complement strand
GCCCCCTCATCCGTCTGGCCTAGCGGCCAGCCACCTTTCCCTATCCCCTCTGTCGCTTCGCGACATCTCCCCTTGACAAGGGGAGTCGGCCCCCAGGGGGAAGGCTAAAATAGGACGGGGCGGCGAAACTCCCCCCTCAAAAAAGTGGTCCCTCCCTTGTAATTTCCCCCATTTTACGGTATAGTGGTAAGAGACATTTTGACCAAACCAAGAGAGGAGAGAGGCCATGCGCATCATGGCAATCGACTACGGAGACGCCCACACGGGGGTGGCCATCTCCGATCCCACCGGCCTGCTGGCGGGGACCACCACCACCATCCACAGCCGGAAGGACCAGGTGGTCCTGGAGGAGCTGTGTAAGCTGGTAGAGCAGTACCAGGTGGACGAGCTGGTGATGGGCTTCCCCCGAAACATGGATGGGACGGAGGGTCCCCGGGCCCAGCTCTACCGGGACTTCGCCCGGCAGGTGGAGGAGGCCACCGGCCTCAAGCCCGTGCTGTGGGACGAGCGGCGCACCACCATCGACGCCCACCGCATCCTCTTTGACGCGGGGAAGAACGCCAAAAAGCGGAAAAAGACGGTGGACGCGGTGGCCGCCTCCCTGATCTTAGAGGGGTATCTCACCTTCCGGAGGACCCGGGGGGAAAATTGACGAAAGAGGGTTTTACTCATGCTTTTGATACAGGTGACCTACACCATGCGCCCTGGACAGCGGGATGCCTTCGTCCGCAAAATCCGGGAGAGCGGCATTCTGGATGCCATCCGGGGGGAGGAGGGCTGTCTGGGCTACGCCTACTACCTGCCCGAGGAGGAGGACGGCACCCTGCTGCTGGTCGAGAAGTGGACCGACGCCCCGGCCCAGAAGGCCCACCTGGAGACCCCGCACATGAAGCAGATGGCCGCCTTCAAGCCGGAGTACGTGGCGGACACCAAGCTGATTTCCTGCACCATTCCGGACTGAGCGCACCCCGCCGCAGGCGGACGAGATATATGTGAGGAGGAAGTTACTATGAACATCAAAACGGTCTGGGCCGTCTATTTCAGCGGCACCGGCACCACCGAGAAGGTGGCCACCACCCTGGCCAAGGATTTGGCGGAGCGGCTGGGGGCCGGGTATGATACTTACTGCTTCAACCTGCCCCAGGCCCGGGAGAAGGACCTGTCCTTTGGGCCGGAGGACCTGGTGGTGCTGGGCACTCCGGTGTACGCCGGGCGGGTGCCCAACCTGCTGATGCCCTATGTGCGGGACCATATCAAGGGGAACGGCACCCTGGGAGTGCCCGTGGTGCTGTACGGCAACCGGAACTACGACGACGGCCTCATCGAGCTGCGCAACCTGATGCGGGACAACGGCTTCATGCCCGTGGCCGCCGGAGCCTTCGTGGGGGAGCACTCTTTCTCCAAGGTCCTGGGCGCGGGCCGTCCCGACGGGGACGACATGGCCCTGGTGGCACAGCTGGGGGAGAAGACGGCTGAAAAGGTGAAAGCCTTGACAGAGCTTCCCGCCCAGGCGGTCTCCGTCACCGGCTGCGACCCCATCCGCCCCTACTACACCCCCCGGGACCGCCACGGGGAGCCCATCAAGGACTTCCTGAAGGCCAAGCCGGTGACCGACCCGGACAAGTGCGTGAAGTGCGGGCTGTGCGCCCGGCTGTGCCCCATGGGCTCCATCGACCCCGCCGACGTGTCCAACGTGGCGGGCAAGTGCATCAAGTGCTGCGCCTGCGTGAAGAAGTGCCCCACGGGAGCCAAGTATTTCGACCACGAGGGCTACCTGTACCACCAGCACGAGCTGGAGGATCAGTACGCCGGCCGCCGGGCCCCCAGTGAGATCTTCGTGTAAAGGATATGGACCATACAGAACTTGTACTGCGGGAGGAGCTGTGCCGTGCGGCACAGCTCCTCTACCAGCAGGGCTATGTGGTGGGCCACGACGGCAATCTGTCCCTCCGCCTGGGGGAGGACCGCATCCTCATCACCCCCTCCGGGGTGAGCAAAGGCCGCCTGGAGCCGGAAATGCTGGTGGTGTGCGATCTGGAGGGCCGGGTGCTCTCCGGGGAGCGCTACCCGTCCTCCGAGACGGCCATGCACCTGTTGGTCTATGAGGAGTGGCCCGACGCCGGGGCGGTGGTCCACGCCCATCCCCCCATGGCCACCGCCTTCGCCATCCGGCGCACGCCATTGAAGGAGCCCTATCTCACCGAGACGGTGAGCGGCCTGGGGGAGGTGCCGGTGGCCCCCTTCGCCATGCCCTCCACACAAGAGGTGCCCGAGAGCATCCGCCCCTTTGTGACCCATCACAGCGCGGTGCTCCTGGCCAACCACGGGGCCCTGGCCTGGGGGCGGGACCTGTGGGAGGCCTTCGACCGCATGGAGACGGTGGAGCAGACCGCCAAAATTTACGCCTGGGTCCAGCTGCTGGGCGGAGGCGAGGCGCTCACCCGGGAGCAGACTCAGGGGTTGCTGGCCCTGTCCGGCCGGTATGAGCACCTCGCCGGCCGCCGGGAGCCCGGGAAGGAGGGCTGACATGGCAGAACAGGAGATCCTCAACGTCCGCCTGGAGGAGGGGGACAGGGGCGTGGTCCTGCTGGACCAGAGCCAGCTCCCCAACCGGGTGGAGTACCGCACGGTGACACGGCTCCCGGACATGGTGGAGGCCATCCAGTCCCTGCGGGTGCGGGGCGCCCCCGCCATCGGCATCTTCGCCGGGTACTGCCTGTACGTGCTGGCCCGGCAGCTCATGGAGCAGGGGTTGTCCGGCTCTGCCTTTTTGGATGAGCTGGACCGACAGGGGAAAGTGCTTGTCAGCTCCCGGCCCACAGCGGTAAACCTGGCTTGGGCGGTGGGACGGCTCACCCATCTGGCCGCCCGAATGGCCGATGCGCCGGTGGAGGAGATCGTCTCCGCTCTGGGGGAGGAGGCCCGAGCCATCCGCCGGGAGGACGAGGAGATGTGCCAAAAAATCGCCGAGCACGGCCTATCCCTCCTGAAGCCGGGGGACGGGGTGCTGACCCACTGTAATGCGGGACCCCTTGCCACCTCGAAATACGGCACCGCCCTGGGTCCCATCCTTCTGGGACACGAGCGGGGAATCCCCCTGAACGTGTTTGCCGACGAGACCCGGCCCCTCCTCCAGGGGGCCCGGCTCACCGCCTGGGAGCTGCAGCAGGCGGGGGTGGATGTGACCCTCATCTGTGACAACATGGCCTCCATGGTGATGAAAAACGGCTCTATTCAGGCCTGTTTTGTGGGCTGTGACCGGGTGGCCGCCAACGGGGACGCGGCCAACAAGATCGGCACCAGCGGAGTGGCCATTCTGGCCAAGCACTACGGCGTCCCCTTCTATGTGCTGGGCCCCACCTCCACCATCGACTGGACCTGCCCCGATGGGGACCACATCCCCATCGAGGAGCGCGACGGGGAGGAGATCCGCTCCCTGTGGTACCGGGAGCCCATGGCCCCGGCGGGGGTGAAGTGCTACAACCCCGCCTTCGACGTCACCGACCACACCCTGATCTCCGGCATCGTTACCGAGTACGGCATCTGCCGCCCGCCCTTCTCCCAGTCGCTGAAAAAGCTCTTTGAGACAATATCCAGCAAGTAAATTTACTTGTCGGTGTTTGATGCAAAAAAACAGCCGCCCAAAGGCGGCTGTTTTTCTCTTGCTTACGGCGTATCCAGATCCACCAGGATATTGTCGGTGCCGTGCTGTTCAAATTCGGCGATGTAGGCGTCGATGCGGCTGGTCAGTTCGTCGTAGTTGCTCTCGTCGATGGGAGCGTCGTCCATATCCCGGCGGGCCAGATCCTCCGCCAGAATGTCAAAGAACACATTGTTCTCATATTCCATAATGGCCTCGTGGATTCCGCCCTCCACAAAGGCGCGGGAGGGGACGATCTCCCCCTGATACAGCTCCGCCAGGGAGGGCATGCCCTCCAGCGCGGCCTTCCCGAACAGCAGGCTCTCCACCTCGTCATAATCCGTAAAGCGCTGATCGCCCCGGGTGGAATTCAAGATCCAGTTTCCGATGTACACCAGGTCAAGCAGACGGCGAAATTGCTTTTGACTCAATTCCAGGTTCATTTCCATGGCCTCCTTTCCCAGAACCGAAGCAGGCGGTCGGGTCTTTCCTCACCCTATATTATAGTCTATGTGGGAGGGTTGTCAAATGGAGAAAGCGGGTTTTTCATGGAAAATTGGCCGGGCTGTTCCGGTCTGGAGTCTGAGGCGGAAGCGGACGCAGAAAAATTTCTCTTTCTCCGCTCTCTCCGCCGCCCCGGGCGCGGCACTGTTACCATAACAGTGACAATGACAATAACACTGACATTAACATGTAACTGTAACTGTGACTGTTACTGTAACTGTTACTATAACGGAGCCCTAGTTGTACGGGAACGTGCCACAAAACGCCCCCTTTTCCCGGAGGGTAGAAGGAGGCGAAAGCTTTGAGCAATCGAAAACGAGGGTTCGTTTTTTATTTTGACAATATTCTGGCGGTGGAGAGCCTGCCGCCGGACCAGCGCGGGTGGCTGCTGTCCGCCCTGTGCTCCTACGCGGACCGGGTGTGGCAGGACACCTCCGTGGGCATCGAGGAGGTCCTGGATCTGTACCCCCAGATGTCCCAGCAGGCCTCGGTGGCCTGCCGCTTTCTGGCGGCCGGGGTGCTGCGGGACACCCAGAAGTGGCTCGCCCAGCAGGAGCTGCGCACCCGCCGCCGGGAGCAGCAGGGGAGAGCAGCGCCCCTCGCCGCCCGGCCGGCCTCGCCCGCCCAGGACAGCACCCAGTCCCTGGAGCGCTACCGCCAGGACGTGGAGCTGGCCCGCCGGGTTTTGGAGGAGAGCAGGAGGGAGGACGAGACCCTGGCGGCGAAAGAGAGCTGAAAAGATATGGGCGCGCCTGACGGCGCGCCCACGTTGTATCCTGATTATTCTGGAATGGTGAAGGTGAACTGGCTGCTGCCCGTATAGCTGTCATCCCCGGACATGGCGATGGTCAGCTGATAGGTGCCCGGATCGGTGGGCAGGATGGCCGCGATAGCCTCATCCCCGTCGGAGAGGAGGCAGGAGGCGGCGTAGTTCTCTGAGGGCACGTCGGTGATGGTCAGCTGCACGTGGCTGCTGTCCACCTCCTGGCTGGCCTGGATGTTGGAGAGAGAGACCGCCCCGTCCTCACCCACAGACAGGTCGGCGGTGAAGGACACCGATGTTTTCGTGCCGTCCTGGGCGCTGTCGGTGATTCCGGAGAAGCTGTGGACCCCGTCGGAGAGGGTGAAGAGGGTGGAGGCCTCGCCGGAAGCGGCCTCCGTTCCGCCGGCTCCGGGATCTCCGCGGCCGGACTGGCCATTATCCTGGGGCGGCTCCTCCTGTCCCTCCGGAGGCGTTGCGGCCTCACCTGTGCCGCCGTCGGGGCGGTCGGGCTGGCTGTTCTGCATCTCCAGCAGCCCCTCCAGCCAGGTGCGGATGTCGTCGGGCACGTCCTGGGCGCTGGAGAGCCAGCTCTCCAGGCCGTCGGGAATCTCCATCATGTTTCCGCCGGGGCCGCCGCCCATTCCGCCGGGCGCGCCGCCGAAGCCGCCGGACTGGTGGCCGGTGTACTCCTGGGTCACGCCGTCCACGGTGAGGGTGTAGTCCACATCCTGCTTCAGGTCGGCGGAGGAGAAGGTGAGGGACTGGGCGGCCTTCTCCGTGGTGAAGGTGAGCAGACCGCTCCCGTCGGCGTCGGCCAGGACGATCTCACTGCCGGCGGGCAAGGTGGAGGCGAAGGAGAGCTCCATGAACTCCTGCTGGGAGTCCTCCGACACCGCGTCGTTCCGGGTGCCCAGGGCCACCACATAGCCGCCGTTGAGGAGGATGTCCCCGTCGGCGTCCAGGCCGCCGTCGCCGCTGCGCTCGTTGGCCGTGGAGTAGACGTTTCCGCCGTTGATGACCAGATGGCCGTTGGAGTCGATGCCGTCCCCCTCGGCCCCCAGGCCGGCGTTGATCTGGAGGGTGCCGCCGTTGATGGTGGTGACAGATACCCCGTCCTCGTTGGTGTTGATGCCGTCGTTCTGGGCGCGGATGTTGATGACGCCCCCGTTGATGGTCAGGTGGAGCTCGCTGTCCAGGCCCTCGTTGTCCCCGTCGATGTTGAGGACCCCGGTGCCCTCGCTCTCGCCGCCGATGTTCATGGACATCTTGGAGTAGAAGGCTCCGTCGTACTTGTGGAGCTTGTCGGTGGTGCCCTCCTCATAGATGCGGGCCACATGGGAACCGGTGAAGGTGTTCTCCGACCCGTCGGCCAGGACCACGTTGATGCCCGCCGCCGCGGTGTCCACCGTGGGGGAGGCGGTCTCCACGTCCGTGCTTCCGCACTCATAGACGTTGTAGACCATAAAGGCGGGGGCCACCGTGCAGGTGACGTCCACGCCGTCCAGGATCACCGTGACCACGGCGTCGGGGTCGTCCTGGGCGTCCTCCCCCAGGTCCACCGCCAGCTGGCCCTGGGTCAGCTCCCCGGACACCCGGTAGGTGCCCGCCTCCCGGATGGTGACCACCAGGTGGGCGTCCGCCTCGTCGGCAGAGTGCTCCTCCTGGGCGGTGCCCTCCCCGTAGTCGGAGCCCTGGCCCTCCTGGTAGTAGACGATGTCATGGCTGAGGGTGACCGCGCCGTCCTCTCCCTCCGAAAGGACCTGGCCGTCCAGGGTGACCTGATCCTGGGACAGGACCAGGTCCTGCTCCTCTCCGCCGGAGCTCTCACTGCCGGTCTGGGCTGTATTTGAGCCGCAGGCGGCCAGGGTGAGTGCCAGGGCCGCGGCGGCGGACAGCGATAGTGCGCGCTGCTTGACGGTATGCATAGCAAAACTCCTCTCTGATGAGAATGGCACTATCCTATCAGACGGACCTGAAGGCAGTCTGAAAAAGTGGTAAAGAAATCGTGGACAGAGGATGAAGCGCTTACATCCGCTGGCTGAATGGCCTAGATGGCCAGCAGCAGGACCGCGATGCGGAAGTAGACCAGCAGGGAGACGGCGTCGGCGATGGTGGTGATCAGGGGGCTGGCCATGACGGCGGGGTCCATCCCAAGCCGGCTGGCGGCGATGGGCAGCAGGCAGCCCAGCAGCTTGGAGGAGACCACCGTGACAATGAGAGTCAGGCTGACCACCAGGGCGACGGCGGTTCCCACCTGGCTGAAGAGGGTCAGCCGGGCCAGGTTGACCAGAGCCAGGGTCACGCCGCACAGCACCCCCACCTGGAGCTCCTTCCAGGAGGCTCTCCACCAGTCGCCCAACCGGAGCTCTCCCAGAGAGAGGCTTCGGATGACGGTGACCGAGGACTGGCTGCCGCAGTTGCCTCCGGTGTCCATGAGCATGGGAATGAAGGCGGTGAGAGCAACCTGGGCGGCCAGGGCGTCCTCAAAATAGGTGATGATGGCTCCGGTGAAGGAGGCGGAGATCATCAGCAGCAGGAGCCACACCACCCGGTGCCGGTACAGGTCCAGGACCCGGGTGAGGAGATAGGGGCGCTCCGAGGGCTGGATGGCGGCCATGCGCTCCATATCCTCGGTGGCCTCCTCTTTGAGAACGCCCAGGGCGTCCTCGGCGGTGAAGGTGCCCACCAGACGCCCCGACCCATCGGCCACGGGCAGCTCGGACACCTCCAGCTGATCCAGAAGGGCGGCGGCCCGCTCCTGGTCCTCCTGGGGGGCCAGGACGGCCTTCGGCGCCTCCGCGGATTGATCCAGCCGGGCCCTCTCCGGCAGAGTCAGCAGGGTGCGGACGGTGAGCAGGCCCAGCAGGAGCCCCTCCTCGTCCACCACATAGCAGTTGGTCAAAAAGTCCTGGGGGATACCCACCTGGCGCAGACGGGCCAGGGCCTCCCGGGCGGTCATCCGGGGGGAGAGGACCAGGGGCTCCCGGGACATGACGGCCGCCACCGTATCCTGGGCGGCAGGCGCAGTGTACAGAATATTGTTCTTCATCATGGGAATTTCCTCCTTGTCGTCGAAGTCCGGCAGAGCCGGCGGTCAAAGACAGGGAGGTCCGGTCGATTCGAGCAGGGCTGGGAAACCCGGGCAGGCCGGAAAAGAGGGCGGGAGCTGCCGCCTTCCGCCGTTTTAGGCGGACCCTCCGGCGCGCCTTCCGCGTCCCGCTCCATGGACGCGGAGGGTATGGGGCCATATTCGTCTTCCGGGACCTCGGCTGCCGCTGTCCATGGAACTCACCTCACTTTGTTTTGATTTGGAAGGGCCCGGAAAAAAAGAGACACGCGAAGCTGCGGCGGCAGTCTCGCGTGTCTTTGTTCTCTCAAAACACATGGGCCGCCGTCCGAGCTTTAGCATCACAGGGCGGTGAAGCCACGTTAGAGCCTGCCTTGCATTCGACAGGCCCTGTTCAAACCAGCGCAGGATGTCTCCATCCTTTTGCGGCAGCGGCCCATATCCCTGTGGTAGCCTTACCTACCGGGTCCGCGGTCAGTATACCACGGCGTCAAACACCGTGTCAAGAAAATTTTTCTTCCGCTTTTATTTGAATATTTACTGTATTTTCTGAAAAAGAAAGGAAATTTATTCCCATTTTCCAGCCCCGTACGGAGCGCCCCGGAGGGCGCCGCCCTCCGGGGGAGCGTCCGCCCGCAGTTTCCGTGTCTATCCTCGAAGGTTATCGTTCCCTGCGGAAAAATATGCAGGAGGAGGGCGGAGACTCCGTCAAAAAATGCCGCTGCTTTTGCGCCGCACCGCGGCGCGGCGGCCCCCGGCTGAGTTCAGGCGGATTCTGCTCCGCAGAGGTTTTTCAACAGATTGAGGGGATACGCGCCGAAACGCGTATCCCCTCTGGTACAAGCGGGCCTGTAAGCCGGGTTCTGTCTTTTAAGACAGCCATCTATCTCGACGCGCTGTTGCCAACGCGCTCAAGCCGCCTCCCCGGGACGGCCGGGCCGGCCTATGTGTCCCTCCACGGCGTTGCTCCGGATAGAGTTTACAGCGATGGGCGCTTTCACACGCCATCGGGTGAGCTCTTACCTCACCTTTCCACCTTTGCCGCCCCATGGCGGGGCGGTAGTCTATTTCTGTTGCACTTTTCCTAGGGTCGCCCCCGGCGGGTGTTACCCGTTATCCCTGCCCTGTGGAGCCCGGACTTTCCTCACAGACGGGCCTTTCGCCCCGCCCGCGTGGCTGTCCAGCCCGCTTGCGCCCTCTATCATACCGGAAAACCGGCCGGTTGTCAAATAGAAGGGGGCGTTCTCTTTGGAATTGAATTTTTCCGGCCGCTATGGTAATATACTAACCAGGTAAGAATTCACTGGAACAGAATGGAAGGAGGGGGCGTTATGTCCACCATCAAAGAGTATCTGTCCGAGCTCAGCGGCCGGCGGGTCACCGTCATCGGCATGGGGGTAAGTAACATCCCGCTCATTAAAATGCTCCTGCGGGCCGGGGTGGAGGTCACCGTCCGGGACCGCTCGCCCCGGGAGCGGCTGGCCGAGCAGGCCCAGGAGCTGGAGAGCCTGGGGGCACGGCTGATCTTGGGGGAGGACTACCTGAAGGACCTCCCGGAGGAGCTGATCTTCCGCACCCCAGGCTTGAGTCCCAACACCCCGGAGCTGCTGGACGCCGTCCAGCGGGGGGCCGCTCTCAGCTCGGAGATGGAGGTGTTTTTCCAGACCTGCCCCGGGCGGCTCATCGGCGTCACCGGGAGCGACGGAAAGACCACCACCACCACCATCATCGCCGAGTTTTTAAAAGAGGCGGGGAAGAACGTGTATGTGGGGGGAAACATCGGCAGGCCCCTGCTGGCCGATGTGGCCGACATGGTGGAGGAGGACTACGCCGTGCTGGAGCTGTCCTCCTTCCAGCTGATGACCATGGACCAGAGCCCCCATATCGCCGTGGTCACCAACATAAGCCCCAACCACCTGGACTACCACCACACCATGGAGGAGTATGTCCAGGCCAAGAAAAATATTTTCCTCCACCAGAGCCCTGAGGACCGGCTGATTTTAAACTTTGACAACCCAGGGGCGCGGAGCATGGCGTCGGAGGCGGTGTGCCCCGTCACCTGGTTCAGCCGGAAGTGGCAGCTGGACGAGGGGGTCTACCTCCGGGACGAGGCCATCTGGCTCACCAACGAGCAGGGCAGCCGGGAGGTGCTCCCCCTGGATCTCATCCAGCTCCCCGGCGACCACAACATTGAAAACTATATGGCCGCCATCGCCGCCGTGGACGGCATCGTCCCCGACAAGTGCGTCCGGGCGGTGGCCCTGCGCTTCCAGGGGGTGGAGCACCGGATCGAGTTCGTCCGGGAGCTGGACGGGGTGCGCTGGTACAACGACTCCATCGGCACCAGCCCCACCCGCACCACCGCCTGCCTGGAGTCCTTCCCCAAGAAGGTCATTCTGATTGCCGGCGGGTATGACAAGGGAGTTCCCTTTACTCAACTTGGCCTGGAGATCGTGGACCGGGTGAAGACCCTGGTCCTCACCGGGGACACCGCACCCGCCATCCGCCAGGCGGTGGAGGAGGCGCCCGGATACGGGCCCCACACCCCCGACATCTTCATGGCCGGGGACCTGGCCGGGGCGGTAAAAGAGGCAAAGGCCGCCGCCCAGCCGGGGGACATCGTGGTCCTCTCGCCGGCCTGCGCTGCATTCGACCGCTTCAAGAATTTTATGGAGCGGGGGCAGGTGTTTAAGCAGCTGGTGAAAGAGCTGTGAGTTAATTTGCAGGAGGTGTTTCGCCGTCTGCGGACGGCGAGGTACTTTCCCAGCGATGGGAAAGTACCCAAAGGATCGCCGGGGGACGCCGCAGGGGCGAACTTCGTTCGCCATGACGGCTTACCCCCGGTCCCCATTTTACGGGGGCCCCTCCTGAGAAATTTCCATGGACTTTCGGCGCGCAAAATTTGAGTGGCTGGTCTAAATTCCCACCGGGCCACTGGGCCCTGGGGCTGCAAAAATTGCCGCCGGTGCGGTCCCACAGCCGCGCCTGGCTTGGCCGAGCCAACGGTACCAGATTCGTTGACGACGGGAGCCCAAAGGGACTCCCCTACCCAAGTCAGGAAGGCTTTCTTGAGCACTTGTAGGGGAGGGGCTGAAGGTGAATTGCCCCAAAGGGGCAAGAGAAGCCACCCTGGGGTGTGCCCCTCCCGCCGTATTCCTGAGCTGAACTTGAGCCCCACCGCAACAAAGGCGCACTCAAATAGGGGAGTGCCCAGCTCTCTATTTACCGCCAGGTAAGCGGCAGCGAAAGACGAGGGGCAGGCGTTCGACTGAACTACCCGCGCCTTTGCGTTGACTGCCAAGGCTGCCTAATTGGGCCCCTCGTAAAACGGGGTCCAGGGGACCGTGAATATGGGCGCGAAGCGCCCATCTGAACGGCCCCCTGGCGGCTTTTTGGTTTCTTTTTGGCCGTCCAAAAAGAAACTCGCCGCCCGCAGGCGGCGAAACTCCCCCGCGATAAAAAACAGACGCAAACAAGGAGGAACCAATTCCTTGAACTATCCGGAAACATTAGAACAATTATGCTCCATCCCCGCCCCCAGCGGCTTTGAAACTCCCGCCGCCCAGGCGGCCCTGGAGCTGCTCCGCCCCCTGGTGGACGAGGCGTGGATCGACAAGATGGGCAGCGTGGTGGGCGTGCGCCGCTGCGGAAAAGAGGGGGCCAGGAAACTGCTCCTGGACGCCCACCTGGACGAGATCGGCTTTATCGTCACCGGCCATCAGGACGGTTTTCTCCGCTTCGCCCCTCTGGGCGGAGTGGACCCCCGGATGCTCCCCGACCGGGAGCTGACCATTCTCTCCGATCCCCCCACCTACGGGGTGGTGGCCTGTCTGCCTCCCCACATCCAGAGCCGGGAGGACATGGACCGCGCCCTGCCCATCCAGGACCTGTATCTTGACACCGGGCTCTCCCAGGAGGAGGCCCAGCGCCGCATCCCCGTGGGCACCCCCGCTGTCTACCGCACCGGCTGCCGGACCCTGGGGGACAAGCTCCTATGCGGCAAGGCCCTGGACGACCGGGCCTGCTTCGCCGTCCTGCTGGATGCGGCGGAGCAGTTGAAGGACACAGCGCTGGACGTGGACCTGTATATCCTGGGCAGCACTCAGGAGGAGACCCACAGCACCGGAGCCATCACCGCCGCCTACGGCCTGGCTCCGGATTTCTGCGTGGCGGTGGACGTGACCCACGGGGACTCCCCGGACGCGTCCAAGGAGAAGACCTTTCCCCTGGGAAAAGGGCCGGTGATCGGCCTGGGCCCAAACTGCACCAAGTGGATGGCCAGACGGATGGAACAGAGAGCCCGGGAGTTGGAGCTGCTCGTCCAGTACGAGGTGATGGCCGGCTCCTCGGGCACCAACGGCTGGCCCATGCAGATCATCCGGGAGGGGATCGCCACGGCGGTGCTGTCCGTTCCCCTGCGGTATATGCACACCCCCATTGAGACCGTCCACGGAGACGACCTGACCAACACCGCAAAGCTGCTGGCCGCCTTTGTGCGCGGGCTGGGAGAGGAGGCGGAGGCCCTGTGATTGAGACATTAAAGATCCTGTGCGCCCTGAACGGCGTCTCCGGGGACGAGGATGCGGTGCGGGAATATCTCCGCACTCAGGCGGAGCCCTATGCCGACGCTATCCGCACCGACGCCCTGGGCAATCTGATCGTGTTCAAGCGGGGCAGGAGGGCCACGGGGAGTAAGGTGCTCCTGTGCGCTCACATGGACGAGGTGGGCCTCATCGTCACCCGAGCCACCGAGGACGGCTTTTTGAAGTTCGACTTCGTGGGCGGCGTGGACCGCCGGGTGGTGCTGGGCAAGCCGGTGGAGCTGGGCCCGGACCGGGTGCCTGGCATTGTAGGCATGAAGGCCATCCACATGCTCACGGCGGAGGAGCGGAAGAAGGTCCCCAAGACCGAGTCCCTCTATTTAGATATTGGCGCTTCTGACAAGGAAGAGGCTTTATCGAAAGTCCCCCTGGGCACCTACGGCGCCTTCGTGGGGGAGCCGGAGGTGCTGGGGGACGGGTTCCTCAAGTCCAAGGCCATCGACGACCGGGTTGGCTGCGCCATTCTGCTGGAGCTGCTGAAAGAGGACCTGCCCCTGGACGTGACCTTCGCCTTTACCGCCCAGGAGGAGGTGGGCACCCGGGGGGCCTTTGGGGCTGCCTTCTCGGTCACGCCGGAGATCGCCCTGGTGCTGGAGACCACCACCGCCGCCGACCTGCCCGAGATCGAGGGGGCCCGGCGGGTGTGCGCCCCCGGGAAGGGGCCGGTGATCTCCTACATGGACGGGGGGACCATCTACGACCGGGAACTCTTTGAGACCCTGCGCCGCCTGGCGGAGGAGCGGAACATCCCCTGGCAGACCAAGGAGTATATCGCCGGGGGCAACGATGCCCGGACCATCCAGCGCTCCAAGGCCGGGGTGCGGGTGGCGGCCCTCTCCGCCGCTGTGCGCTATCTCCACGCCCCCGCCAGCGTGGGGAGTATCGGGGATTTTGGGCAGATGCTTACCCTGACTCGGGCCTTTTTGGAGCACGCGGCCCAATTCCTGTGACGAATGGAACGCGGGCGGATGATATCCGCCCCTACCCACGGTACGTTTTTGAACTCCGTAGGGGAGGGGCTGAAGGTGAATCGGCCGAAGGCCGAGAGAGGCTACCCTGGGGTGTGCCCCTCCCGCCGGATTTCGGTAGGGCGCGGCCTCCTGGACGCGCCGCGCCATGTCTTGACATTTTCGGCACATTTTCTGAACCTCACAAAGGAGCAGTTTCTTCATGGAACTTTTTGAATTGATTCAAGCTTTGGTCTCCGCCCACGGCCCCTCCGGAAACGAGGGGGGCATCCGGGAGGCCATCCGAACGCTGGCCGCCCCCTATGGCGGGGAGGCCTCCACCGACACTATGGGCAATCTCACCATCCACAAGCCGGGACCCGGACCCAAGGTGATGCTGTGCGCCCACATGGACTCCATCGGCTTCATTGTCACCCACATTGAAAAGGAGGGGTTCCTCCGGGTGGGCAAGCTGGGAGGCGTCGCCCCCCAGGAGATTTTGTACACCCCCGTCCGCTTCCAGAACGGCGTGCGGGGCGTGGTGGTGAAGGAGGAGAAGGCCTCCTTCTCCAAGCTGAAGCTGGACGAGTGCTATGTGGATGTCGGGGCCAGAGACAAGGCCCAGGCCCGGGAGATGGTCCAGATCGGCGACACCGCCGTCTACGACACCCCCACATTTTCCAGTGGTGGGAAAGTGATTTCCCCTTACCTGGATAATCGGGTCTCCTGTGCCATTCTCCTCCAGGTGCTTTCAAAGCTGCCGGAAAACTGCCCCAACGATCTCTACTTCGTCTTCTCCACCCAGGAGGAGGTGGGGCTGCGGGGCTCCAAAACCGCCGCCTACGCCATTGAGCCCGACTACGCCCTGGCGGTGGACGTCACCGACGTGGACGACACCCCCGGCACAGAGCGGTGCGGCACCGTTCAGCTGGGCAGAGGGGCGGCCATCAAGCTGATGGACCACTCCGTCATCTGCCACTCAGATGTCGTGAAGGAGTTAGACTTGACAGCTCAGGAGCAGGGAATCCCCGTCCAGCGGGACATTTTACGCGCCGGGGGCACCGACGCGGGGGCCATCCATGTGAGCCGCACCGGGGTCAAAACGGGCGGTGTGTCTGTGCCCTGCCGGTATATCCATACGCCGGTGGAGATGGTGGATCTTTCTGATGTGCAGGCGTGCGTGGAACTGGTCTCTTCTTTTGTGCAGAAAGATTTGCCTTAAACGGAGTTTTTTTGCAGGGGGATTTCGCCGCCTGCGGGCGGCGAGTTACTTTGCCCGCGGCGGCAAAGTAACCAAAACGCCACCGGGGACGCGTCCGATGGACTACGGCTCCGCTTCGCTCCGCCTAGGCCCATAGGCCGCTTTCCCCGGACCCTATTACGGGGGACGCACTCCTGAAAAGTTCAGCAGAATTTCCGGCGCGAAAAAAGGGAATGGCCTCCGCGATTCCTCCCGGGCCACTGGGCCCTGGCCTTGCAAAAATTGCCGCTGGTGCGGTTCCATTTGTGCGCCTGGGTTTGCCGAGCGAACGGCGGCGGTCCGAATCCTGCGCCTCCTAGACCTTCCCCCAGGGGGGAAGGTGGCTGGCCGCCAGGCCAGACGGATGAGGGGGCAGATTTCGGACCTCTTGTAGGGGCGGCACCATGTAGCCGCTCGGAAACGCCCCGCTTGCGGTTTCCTTGTAGGGGCGGGTGCCCCCACCCGCCCGCTGTCCCCCCACCGCACAACTTGAGCCCCACCGCCCCAAAGGCGCTTTCAGCCAGGGGAGTGCCATGCCTTCGTCTCCTGCCCAGTGAGCGGCAGCGAAAGACGAGGGAAAAGCAATCAGCTGAGCCACCCGCGCCTTTGCGATAACCGCCAAGTCTGCCTGATTCGGGCCCCCGTAAAATGGGGGTCCAGGGGGCCGACTCCCCTTGTCAAGGGGAGATGGCCGAAGGCCAGAGGGGATAGGGACAAGCGTCATATCGGCTGAAAACCGATCTGCGCTTGCCCCCTGGCGGCTTTTTGGTTTCTTTTTGGCCGTCCAAAAAGAAACTCGCCGCCGACTGCGCCCGCAGGCGCGTTTCGGAGCGCAACCGCCCGCAGGGCGGCTCTTAGCGCGGAGATAGCGGCGAAATCTCACCCAAGATAAACAAGAAAAATAAGAGGAAGTAACCAAATTATGAGTTTACAGATCAGCGAAAAAGTAAGAGAACTGGGCCGTCAAGCCCAGGAGGAATTAAAGGACCAGTTTGCCCGTATCGACGCCATCGCCGAGGAGAACGCCGCCCGGGTGCTGGACGCCTTCCAGACCCACCGAGTGGCCGACGCCTACTTCGCCGGCACTACCGGCTACGGCTACGACGACCTGGGCCGGGACAAGCTGGACGAGATCTACGCCCAGATTTTCGGCACCGAGGCGGCTTTGGTACGCATCCAGTTCGTCAACGGCACCCACGCCATCGCCGCCGCCCTGTACGGCTGTCTGAAGGCGGGGGACGTGCTGGTGTCCGCCGTGGGGGCTCCCTACGACACCCTGCTGGGGGTGATCGGCGCGGTGGACAAGGGCCATGGGTCCCTGAAAGACTACGGCATCGAATATCGGCAAGTAGAACTTCTTAACAACAAGCCCGACCTGGAGGGGATGGCCAAGGCGGCCGCCGACCCCCGGGTGAAGGCGGTGCTCATCCAGCGCTCCAAGGGGTACTCCACCCGTGCCTCCCTGTCAGTGGCGGAGATCGGGGAGATGTGCCGCGTGATCAAGGAGGCCAACCCCAACGCGGCGGTCATCGTGGACAACTGCTACGGGGAGTTCGTGGAGACCATCGAGCCCACCCACGTGGGGGCCGACCTGGTGGTGGGTTCCCTCATTAAAAATCCCGGCGGCGGCCTGGCCCCCACCGGCGGCTACATCGCCGGGCGGCGGGACCTGGTGGAGGGAGCCGCCATGCGCCTGACGGTGCCCGGCATCGGGGCGGAGTGCGGCTCCACCCTGGGGAACAACCGCCTGCTGTACCAGGGCCTGTTTCTGGCCCCCCACACGGTGGCCCAGGCAGTCAAGACCGCCGTGTTCGCCGCCCGGGTGATGGAGCTCCTGGGCTATGAGACCGAGCCGGTGTCCTCGGCGGTGCGCCACGACATCATCCAGATGATCCACATGAAGGAGCCCGAGGCCCTGAAGAAGTTCTGCAAGGGCATCCAGTTCGGGGCCCCGGTGGACTCCTACGTCACCCCGGAGCCCTGGGACATGCCCGGCTACGACTGCCAGGTCATTATGGCGGCGGGCGCCTTCATCCAGGGGGCGTCCATCGAGCTGTCCGCCGATGCCCCCATGCGGGAGCCCTACACCGTGTACCTCCAGGGCGGCCTCACCTTCGAGTCGGGCAAGCTGGGGGTCCTGCTGGCGGTGGAGGAGCTGCTGAACCGCTAAAATTTGAGATAGGCCAAGCCGCCGGGCGCATATCCTCTCTTGATGGGAGGGGAGGCGTATGGACCTGCTTTGGCGGCTGCAGCGGTATTTCCGGTCCCGGCGCCCGCTGCGCCCCCGCGGATGGAGGGGAGGGCGCTCCGGGGCGGCTCCCGCGCGGGTGCGCTGGAGGCGGCCCAGGCCCTGGCAGGTGACTCTGCTGGTGGGCATCCTGCTGGCCGCCGCGGTCATCGGCTTTCTGGAGGCCCGGCTGCGGCCCATGGTGGTGACGGCGGCCCAGGCCCAGGCACAAAACGCCATCGCCGGGGTGATCGAGCACGCCATCTGGGAACAGCTGGGGGAGGAGGAAATCACCTACTCGGATCTGGTGACCATCCAGCGGGACTCCGCGGGGACCATCACCGCCCTGACCACCAACACGGCGGCTATGAATCAGCTCCGGGCGGAGCTGATCGGGGTGGTGCTGGAGGCCCTGGACGGGGTGGACGTGTCCCAGATCCAGATTCCGCTGGGCAGTCTGGTGGACCTGGACCTGCTTTGGGGGCTGGGGCCCACCATGAAGGTCCACGCCATGACGGTGGGCACGGTGGAGGGGGAGTTTCAAAGTCAGTTCTCCTCCGCCGGGGTGAACCAGACCCTGCATAAGATTGACCTGGAGCTTGCGGTCCCCCTGACCCTCATGCTCCCCGGCGGAGCGGTGGAGACGGTGTGCGAGACCCAGATTCCCATCGCCGAGACCGTCATTGTGGGGCAGGTGCCCCAGATCTTTTTACAAAACGGGGAATTTTAGTTGTAGGGGCGGCTATCAGCCGCCCGCTGTCCCACAGTGAATTGGATACGGGCGGATCATATCCGCCCCTACACACACCCGCTGATTTGTCGCAGAGTCGGCCACGTAGGGCCGCTCGTTCACGGGCTATCGGGGACACTGTCCCTACAACCCGACATATCACATGGGGCGCGTCATTCCCATGAAATCCCCACCAAGTCAAACGCAGGAGGAACATTGATGGACATTCAAGAGGAGATCCAGGCCCTTCGCCGGGAGCTGGAGCAGGCCAACTACGAGTACTATGTACAGGATAACCCCAGCATGTCGGACTACGACTACGACCACAAGCTCCGCCGGCTGGAGGAGCTGGAGGGGGAGCACCCGGAGTTTATTACTCCAGATTCTCCCACCCAACGAGTCGGTGGCAAGCCGCTGGAGTCCTTCCAGCAGGTGGTCCACAAGGTGCCCCTGGAGTCCCTCCAGGACGTATTTGACTACGACGAGCTGCGCCAGTTCGACCAGCGGGTGAAGGGCGTGGTCCCAAACGCGGTATACGACGTGGAGCCCAAGGTGGACGGCCTGTCGGTGGCGCTGGAGTATGAGAACGGCCTCTTTGTCCGGGGGGCCACCCGGGGGGACGGCCAGGTGGGGGAGGACGTGACCGAAAACCTGCGGACGGTGAAGTCCATCCCCCTGCGCATCCCGGACGCCCCCAGCCAGCTCATTGTCCGGGGGGAGGTCTATATGCCCAAAAAGGTGTTCCACGCCCTCAACGAGGAGCGGGAGAGAAGGGGAGAGGCCCTCTTTGCCAACCCCCGGAACGCCGCCGCCGGCTCTCTGCGGCAGCTGGACCCCAAGGTGGCCGCCTCCCGAAAGCTGGACATCGCGGTCTTTAACGTCCAGTGGGCGGAGGGGGAGACATTCCACACCCACCTGGAGACGCTGGACTATTTGAAATACAAGAACTTTAAAGTGATTCCCCATTACAGCGCCGCCACCATCGAGGAGGCGGTGGACCGAGTGGCCGCCATCGGGGAAAACCGGGAGGAGTTCCCCTTTGACATCGACGGAGCGGTCATCAAGGTCAACGATCTGAGCCAGCGGGAGACCCTGGGCAGCACGGCGAAATTTCCCCGGTGGGCCGCGGCCTACAAGTACCCCCCGGAGGTGAAGCCCTCCAAGGTGGTGGACATCGTCATCCAGGTGGGCCGCACCGGGGTGCTCACCCCCAAAGCGGTGCTGGAGCCGGTGCGGCTGGCGGGGACTACCGTCACCAACGCCACCCTCCACAACCAGGATTTTATTGCCGAGAAGGACGTGCGCATCGGGGACACGGTGCTGGTGCGCAAGGCGGGGGAGATCATCCCGGAGATTCTGTCCGTGGTAGGGGAGAAGCGGCCCGAGGGGACCGTCCCCTATGTGTTCCCAACGGTGTGCCCCGTGTGCGGGGCCCCCGTGGAGCGGGACGAGGACGGGGCCCACATCCGCTGTACCGGGGCCGAGTGCCCCGCCCAGCTGCTGCGGAACCTGGCCCACTTCGCCTCCAGGGACGCCATGGACATTGAGGGCCTGGGCATCGCGGTGGTGGAGAACCTGGTGAACGCCGGGCTGGTCAAGACCCCCGGGGACCTGTACTTCCTGAAGGCGGAGGACGTGGAGCCCCTGGAGCGGATGGGCAAGAAGTCCGCCCAGAATCTGATTGCCGCCATCGAGCGCTCCAAGGGGCAGGACCTGTCCCGGCTGCTGTATGCCTTCGGCATCCGGCAGGTGGGGCAGAAAGCGGGGAAGATTCTGGCCGCCCGGTTCCGTACCCTGGACGCCATCCAGAGCGCCGCCCTGGAGGAGCTCACCGCTGTGGACGACATCGGAGCCATCACCGCCCAGAGCGTCCTGGACTGGTTTGCCAGCCCTCAGAGCCAGCACCTCATCGCCCGCCTGAAGGAGGCCGGGGTGAACATGACGGCGGCTGAGCAGGGGAGCGACCAGCGCTTTGCGGGCATGACCTTTGTGCTCACCGGCTCGCTGGAGCACTTCACCCGGGATCAGGCCTCTGCCCTCATCGAGGAGCGGGGGGGCAAGTCCGCCTCCTCCGTATCCAAAAAGACCACCTATGTGGTGGCCGGGGAGGCGGCGGGCTCCAAGCTTAGAAAGGCCCAGGAGCTGGGCATTCCCGTCCTCACCGAGGAGGAGTTCCAAAATCTTCTGGACTGACCGGCTCCGCTCTGTTCAAGTCCCTGATTTTGTGCTATAATCAACTCTGCCGGCGGGCGGGCCGTGTTGCGGTCCGCCCGCTTCCTACGCTGGAGAGAAAAGGGGAGCGGATATGAAACAGGGGTACATCTTTATTGCCATCGCCACCATCATGTTCAGCACTTTTGAGGTGGCCTTGAAGTATATCGCGGGGGAGATCAACTCCGTCCAGCTCACCTTCGCCCGCTTCTTCATCGGCTTTCTGTTCCTGGCCCCGCTGGCCTGGCGGACGCTGAAAAAGCGGGGGCTGTCTCTGGACCGGAAAAGCGTGGCCTATTTCGCCCTGCTGGGCCTGGTGGGCATCGCCATTTGTATGCCTATTTATCAGCTGTCGGTGAACTACGTGGACTCCGGGGTAGTGGCCGTCCTGTTCAGCTGCAACCCGGTGTTCGTCACCTTCCTGGCATTTCTGTTCCTGGGGGAGGCCATCCGGGGCCGCCACATCGCCGCCCTGGTGCTGGAGGTGCTGGGGACCGTGGCCATCATCAACCCTTTTGAGACCCGTCTGGACCCCTTCGGCGTGGTGCTGGCCCTGGCGGCCACCATCCTGTTTGCCATTTACGGGGTCATGGGAAAGAAAAAAGTGGCCCAGTTCGGCGGCTCGGTGGTCACCTGCTTCGGATTCCTGTTCGGCAGTCTGATCATCCTGGTGTTCATCGGCCTCACCCACATCCCGGCGGCGGCCCAGGCCATCACCGCGGCGGGACTGCCCGCCTTTGCCAACATTCCGCTGTTTGCCGGATATACCCTAGAAAACCTGCCCGTGGTGCTGTATGTGTCCGCTGGTGTGGCGGGCGTGGGCTTCTGCGCCTACTTCATGGCCATGGAGTACCAGCCGGCCAGCATTGTCTCTCTGGTCTATTTCTTCAAGCCAGCCCTGTCCCCGGTGCTGGCCTGGGCCCTCCACGGGGAAGAGATCCCCCTGAACATGCTGCTGGGCATCATTTTGATCGTGGCGGGCTCCTTCTGCGCCATTGTACCGGGAGTGATCGAGACCAAGCTAGGCGTTGTCTTTTCCCGCTTCTGACCAATAGAAAAGTATTTTTGCCAATTCAAAAAACGTGAGGAGAGAACCAAGATGCCAACTTCCAAAGTTTATTTCACCGACCTCCGCACCCAGATCGGCGTCAGCCAGCTGGACAAGCTGGAGAAGCTGATCCGCGCCGCCGGAATCGGCGACATCGACTTTGACCACAAGATGACCGCCATCAAGATCCACTTCGGGGAGCCGGGCAACCTGACCTACCTGCGGCCCAACTACGCCAAGCGGGTGGCCGACGTGATCAAGTCCCTGGGCGGCCTTCCCTTCCTGACCGACTGCAACACCCTATACCCCGGGCGGCGGAAAAACGCTCTGGAGCACATTGAGAGCGCCTATGAGAACGGCTTCACCCCCTACTCCACCGGCTGTCAGGTGATCATCGCCGACGGCCTGAAGGGAAGCGACGACATTGAGGTCCCGGTTCAGGGCGGGGAGTATGTGAAGACCGCCAAGATCGGCCGGGCCATCATGGACGCGGACATCTTCATCAGCCTGAGCCACTTCAAGGGCCACGAGATGACCGGCTTCGGCGGGACCATCAAGAACATCGGCATGGGCTGCGGAAGCCGCCGGGGTAAGATGGAACAGCACGCGGCAGGAAAGCCCAACGTCTCCGCCAAGCGCTGCGTGGGCTGCCGCCAGTGCGCCAAACAGTGCGCCCAGGACGCCATCTCCTATGGAGAGGACCGGAAGGCCTCCATCGACCACAGCAAGTGCGTGGGCTGCGGCCGGTGCATCGCCTCCTGCAACTTCGATGCCATTTCGGCAAAGAACGACTCGGCAATCCCGGATCTGAACCGGAAGATGGCCGAGTACGCCAAGGCGGTGGTGGACGGGCGGCCTCAGTTCCACATCAGCCTGGTCATTGACGTCTCTCCCTACTGTGACTGCCACGGGGAGAACGACATGGCCATCCTGCCCGATGTAGGTATGTTCGCCTCCTTTGACCCGGTGGCCCTGGATCAGGCCTGCGCCGACGCCTGCCTGAAGCAGGAGCCCATCCCCGGCAGTCTGCTGGACGACAACATGCACGCCGAGGGCTTCTGCGACCACCACGACCACTTCAAGAACACCACCCCGGAGACCGACTGGAAGAGCTGCCTGGAGCACGCCGAGAAGATCGGACTGGGCAGCCGCAGCTATGAGCTGATCCGCGTATAAATCCCGAAATCCAGCAAGGGCCAGAGGAACAATCCTCTGGCCCTTTTTCATTTTTTTGATGGTAGGCGGGAAGGGGAGAGGTTAGGTATTTTCTCCCTCTTTCTCCCCGTTTTCTTCTATTTTTCCCCGTTTTTTTACCTTTCCCAGGGGATTGGCCCGGGCGGCCGTGCGTAAATCGTCGTTGTCCACATGGGTGTAGATCTGGGTGGTGTTCAGATGGTCGTGGCCCAGCACCTCCTGGAGGGTGCGCACATCCACGCCGTTCTGGAGCATCAGGGTAGCGGCTGTGTGGCGCAGCTTGTGGGCGGAGTACTGGGTGCTGTCCAGGCCGGCGGCGGCCAGGTGCTTCTTCACCAGCTTGTGAACCGCCGCCCGGGAGATGCGCCGCCGGTTCTGCAAGGTTACAAAGAGGGCGTTCTGGTCCACCAGGGTGAGCATGCTCCGCTCGGTGAGCCAGTCCTCCAGCGCGCTCTGGCAGGCCTCGTTGAGAAAGAGCATCCGCTCCTTGTTGCCCTTGCCCAGCACCCGCAGCTGATTGCCACGCACGTCGGCGACGTTCAGCCCCACCAGCTCAGAGATCCGCAGGCCGCAGTTTAAAAACAGAGTTAGGATACAGTAATCCCGGGCCTGATTGGCCCCGTCCACGTGGTCCAGCAGGCTTACACTTTCTTCCAGATCCAGGTATCGGGGCAGCGACTTTTTCAGATGGGGCGAGTCCAGGTCCTGCATGGGGTTTTCGGAGATCAGCTTGGCCTTGTTGGTGAGGTACTTATAAAAGGAGCGGATGGCGGCCACCTTACGGGCCCGGGCGGGCGCGGAGAGCCCGCTGTGGGCGTCCGGACTGTTGGGATGGACGACCCGGTCCCGGGACAGGTAGTTCATATAGGAGTACACGTCGCTGAGGGTGACGGAGCTGACAAGCTCCAGATCCACGTCGTCAATGGAGATCTGGTCCAGCGGCGTATTGCGGGCGACGCGGCCTTTGTCCAGCTTGAGGAAGCGGAAAAAGTTCCGCAGATCCAGAAAATATTCGTCCACGGTCCGGCGGGAGTGGCCCTGGATGGTCTCGTGGTAGACCAGGAAGTCCCGCAGGATGGGCGGTGCATCAGTGCGATAATCAGTCACAAGTAATCAAATCGTGCTGCAAAAGAAAAGGGGCCGGACCTGGAGCACCGCAGGCTCCAAAGGCCTGAAATCCGGGAAAACCCGGGAGAGAGGCCATTTTGCCTCCTCTCAGGTCAACAAAATTTTTATTTTGTTGACCTGCATCCCAAAATTCATAGCCGCCCTCCCCGGCGGCTTTTCTGGTTTTCAAGGCTCCCCTCCAGCGGCGGACGATTTGTGCCTCCCTTCTCTTCAGCATGGTTGGATTGTTTTTCTTATCTTACCACGCTCCCAAAGGTCCTGTCAACGGAAAACCACAGGTGCGCTCTGGAGGCAAAACTGCTCCAGCGGTCCGGCCTGTGTCTGTTGGCGCCGTCTGTTGCGCTGGTCTGACACACTGCCCGCAGCGGCCTCATACTGAGATCCGCCTCTGTTGCAACGGGCCTGTGCTTTCAGCCCGGCCCCATCCAACCGGCTGTCTCCAGCCGCTCGTCCGGCCAATTTTTGCGTGCTCCCTTTCCCTTCCCGGGAAAACCTGCTATAATTTCAAAGGACATAACGGAATTGACAGGGGGAATTCTCCATGATCGGCACGGGAACCATCGCCAACGTCCTGGCCATTATAGTGGGCGGCTCACTGGGCCTGCTGGCCAAGGGCGGCCTGAAAGAGCACTACCAGGAGGGTATTTTGAAGGCTCTGGGGCTGGCCACCCTGTTCATCGGGGCCTCGGGGGCGCTGGCGGGGATGCTGACCGCGGAAAACGGCGTTCTCTCCTCCGCCGGCACGGGCAAAACCCTGGCCATGATCCTGGCACTGGCCCTGGGGGCGCTGGCGGGCGAGTTCATTGACCTGGACCGGCGCATGGAGCAGCTGGGAGCTTGGCTGAAGGCCAAGGCCGACCGGGGCGGCGACAGCCAGTTCATCCAGGGCTTCGTCACCGCCTCTCTCACCGTGTGTATCGGGGCTATGGCCATTGTTGGCTCCATCCAGGACGGCCTCACCGGCGACGCGGCCACCCTGTACACTAAGTCTATCCTGGACTTTATGATCGTGATGATCTTTGCCTCCATCTACGGCAAAGGGGCTATCTTTTCCGCCCTGCCGGTGGGAGTGCTCCAGGGGGCGGTCACCCTCTGCGCCGGGCTGGTGGCCCCGGTATTCAGCGATGGGGTCATCGCCAACCTGTCTTTCCTGGGAAACATGCTCATCTTCTGCGTGGGGGTCAACCTGTGCTTCGGCACCAAGTTTAAAGTGGCCAACCTCCTCCCTGCCCTGGTTTTCGGGCCGGTGTTCCAGTGGGCGGTGTCCTTCCTTCCGATATAAGTCGATGGGTAAACAGAGCCTCTCCGGCCGCTCCGGAGGGGCTCTGTTCTATTTGGCGGCGCAAAAATTGAGGCGGCCCCGCACCGGGACCGCCTCTGCAAAAGAAAGGAAAGGAAGATGGTCATCGCAGACCAACACACTTGCCGATCTGGATGACGACAGTGGGCAATAGGGCGAGCAGGGCGCACAGGCCGATCTGCTCCATGGTAAAGGGGGCCACCTGGAAAAGGCCGCTCAGGAAGGGCACAAACAGCACCGCGGCCAACAGCACGACCCCCGCGCAGAAGGCGGCCAGACTGGCCTTGTTGCTCAGAAAGCCCAGGGCGAAGATGGACTGCCGTCCCCGGCAGTTGAAGCCGTGGAACAGCCGGGCCAGGGTGAGGGTGGCAAAGGCCAGCGTCATGGCCAGGGCGCTTCCCCCGCTGTTCAGGCCCATAAAGTAGGCAGCCATGGTGGCGGCGGCAATCAGCAGGCCGTATACGCCGATTCGGCCCATGAGGGACCGGCCCAGGATGGGCTCCTTGGGGTCCCGGGGCTTCTGGGAGAGCAGGTCGCCGGTGGCGGGCTCCACCCCGATGGCGATGGCGGGCAGGGAGTCGGTCAGCAGGTTGATGAACAGCAGGTGGACCGGCAGGAAGGGATTGGGCAGACCCAGAATCGAGGTGACCAGCACACTGAAAATGCCCGCCATATTCCCCGAGAGCAGGAAGGTGATGGCGTTTTTGATGTTGGTGTACACGCCCCGGCCGTTGACCACCGCCTTGACAATGGTGGCGAAGTTGTCGTCGGCCAGAATCATGGCGGCGGCGTCCTTGGACACCTCGGTGCCGGTAATGCCCATAGCCACGCCGATGTCCGCAGACTTGAGGGCGGGGGCGTCGTTCACCCCGTCGCCGGTCATGGCCACGATCTTCCCCTTGCGCTTCCAGGCGTTGACAATGCGGATTTTGTGCTCCGGAGACACTCGGGCGTAGACGGACACGTGCTCCAGCTTCCGGTCCAGCGCCTGGTCGTCCAGCTCGTCCAGCTCCCCGCCGGACAGGGCCTCGTCTCCCTCCTGGAGAATGCCGATCTGTTTGGCAATGGCGGAGGCGGTGACCTTGTGGTCGCCGGTGATCATCACGGTGCGGATGCCGCCCCGCTTGGCGTCGGCCACCGCCTGAACGGCCTCCGGTCGGGGCGGGTCGATCATGGAGATCAGGCCGATGAAGGTATAGTTCTGCTCATCCTCCAGGGTGACCTGCCTGGCTCCCGGCATCCCCCGAAAGGCGAAGGCCAGCACCCGCAGCCCCTGGCTGGACAGAGCCTGGTTCACCGCCAGGATCTGCGCCCGCCGCTCCTGTGTCAGCTCTACAACCCCATCGGAGGTGAGCAGGCTCACAGACCGGTCCAGCAGTACGTCCAGGGCCCCCTTGGTGAGCATCACCGTCTCCCCCTCCTCCAGCACGTGGAGGGTGGACATGAGCTTCCGGTCGGAGTCAAAGGCCAGCTCGCACAGGCGGGGGTATTGGGCCCGGTAGGCCCGCTCCTCGATGCCCATGCGGTCGCCGATCATAATGAGGGCCACCTCGGTGGGGTCGCCCACGGCGGTCCCCTTCTCCTCGTCGGTGGTGGCGTCGCTGGCCAGGATGGCGGCCCGGACCAGCCGCCGGTGAATGGGGTTATCCAGTGTCAGCTCCTGGCAGGGAATGAGCTCCCCGTCTACAAAGGCGGTCTGGGGAGTCATTTTGTTCTGGGTGAGAGTGCCCGTCTTATCCGAGCAGATCACCGACACCGCCCCCAGGGTCTCCACCGCCTTGAGCTCCTTCATGATGGCGTTCTCCCGGGCCATCTTCTGGGTGCCCATGGCCTGGACGATGGTGACAATGGAGCTGAGGGCCTCGGGGATGGCGGCCACCGCCAGGGCAACGGCAAACATGAGAGAGTCCAGAATGGCCTGGGTACCGAACCCTCCCGCGTGGTACAGGGACAGGGCGAACACGCCCACACAGATGATGAGGATGATCATGGCCAGCCGGCGGCTGAACTGGTCCAGGCTCTCCTGGAGAGGAGTCTTGCGCCGCTGGGTCTGGTTCATCAGGGCGGCTACCTTTCCCAGCTCGGTATCCATGCCGGTGCCGGTAATCACCACCAGGGCCCGGCCATAGGTGACCAGAGAACCGGAGAACACCAGGTTTTTCCGGTCCCCCAGGGCCACCTTATCCCCTTCAATGACCGCCTCGGTCTTCTCCACCCCCTCGCTCTCGCCGGTGAGGGAGCTCTCGTTCACTTTCAGGGAGTAGTTATGCAGAATGCGGCCGTCGGCCACCACCATATCCCCCGCCTCCAGCTCCACAATGTCGCCGGGGACGATCTGGGCGGAGGGGATCACCAGCCGCTCTCCGTCCCGGAGCACCCGGGCGGTGGGGGCGGACATGGCCTTCAAGCTCTCCAGGGATTTTTCCGCCTTGCAGTGCTGGACGGTGCCCAGCACCGCGTTGAGGATCAGCACCGCAAAGATGACAATGGTGCTCTCCACATTGCCGGACAGCATGGAGATCACAGCGGCGGCAATGAGAATCACCACCAGCAGGTCCTTGAACTGCTCCAGGAACACCTGCCACACCGGCTTCTTTTTCTCCTCCCGCAGCGCGTTGGGGCCGAATCTCTCCAGCCGCTCCTGAGCCTGCCGGGAAGTGAGGCCCTCCTCCCTGCTCTCCACGGCCGCTAAGACCTGTTCGGTGGTCTGACTGTAATATCTGGACTCCATGGACACGTCTCTCCTTCCCTCCGCTGGACTATGCAGCCTCAGCGAATCTGGTTTGCATTTTAGAAGCGGTCGTCCGGGATCAGAGCGGGCTGCAAAGAAAAAAAGACTTCTGCGCAAACGTCTGCAAACAAACGCTTACGCAAAAGTCTTGTAACCGAAACTCTCGGCGTCCGCTGCCAGGCTTGCATTTCAAGCCGGGATGTTGACAGCGGCCCTGCACTACTCCCTTTTGCTTCCGTGGAGCTAGTATACCAGCCATGGGTTTCCCTGTCAAGGCGGAAATGAAGTTTTTTTGTTAAGAACCTGCAAATTTTGATTTTTCAGCCTTGGCATGTATAAACGCAAGAGGCGAAACGAAGTTTCGCATCAAGTTTCTTTGCTACTTTCTTTTCAAAGAAAGTAGGGCGACGGCGTGGGCGGCGATGCCCTCCTCGGCGCCGGTGAAGCCCAGTTTCTCCTCGGTGGTGGCCTTCACGTTCACCTGATCCGGCTCCACCTTCATCCGGGCGGCCAGGTTGTCCCGCATTTTTTCGATATAGGGGGCCAGCTTGGGCTTCTGGGCCAAAATAGTGGCATCCACATTGCCCACCTGGTACCCCTTCTTCTCCAGCAGCTCCACCACATGGTCCAGCAGCTTCAGGCTGTCCGCCCCCGCATAGGCCGGGTCGGTGTCCGGGAAGTGCCTTCCGATGTCCCCCAGGGCCGCCGCCCCCAGCAGGGCGTCCATCACCGCGTGGGTGAGCACGTCCGCGTCCGAGTGGCCCAGCAGCCCCAGGGTGTGGGGTACCTCCACCCCGCCCAGGATCAGCTTCCGGCCCTCCACCAGCCGGTGTACGTCGTATCCGTGTCCAATGCGCATGGTCATCCCAGCTCTCCCCTCTCCCGCGCGTCCAAAATGGCCTCCCCCACGATCAGGTCAAAGGGGGTGGTCAGCTTCAAATTCTCCCGGCTTCCCCGGGTGAGGGACACCTTCATGCCCAGCCGCTCCACGGCGGCGCAGTCATCGGTGAGCACCTCCCCGTCCTCCAGGGCCTTCTGCACCGCCGCACGGATCAGGTCGGCCTGGAACACCTGAGGGGTCTGGACGGCAAACAGGGTGGAGCGGTCCACCGTCTCCACCGCCAGGCCGTTCTCCGAGCGCTTCACCGTGTCGGTGATGGGCATCGCCGGGGCAGCCGCCCCGGTCTGGGCCGCCCTGTGGAGGACCTCCTCCAGCACCTCGGGCGGCAGCAGGGGCCGGGCCCCGTCGTGGATGGCGATGAGCTCCGCGTCCTCCCGCACCTCGCTCAGCCCGGCCTGGACCGAGTGGATACGCTCCTTGCCGCCCTTGATGACCTTGCGCACCTTGGTGAGGGCAAAGTCCTGGCAGATGCTGCCCACCTCCACCATCAGATCCTCCCGGGTGACCACGATGATCTCCGCGATGTCCGGGCACTGCTGAAACACCCGCAGGGTGTGCACCAGCACCGGCAGCTCCCCCAGGGTGGTGAGCACCTTGTCGATGCCCTCCATCCGCCGGGCGCTCCCGGCCGCCACCACCACGGCGGACCAGATATGTACCGATTTCTTCCGGCCCAGCCGGGAAAGAAGACCTGCCATCCTCTTGTTCCTCCTCCGCAAAAGAGGAGCCCTTCGGCTCCCCCTTGTCCAGTCTATGCGTTTTCCTTCTGTACAATTACGCCAGGGCCTGGTTGATCCGCTCCTCCACGTCCTCATAGCTGCTGCTCTGGCACATGACAATTTCCGAAATCAAGATCTGCTTGGCGGAGTGGAGCATCTTCCGCTCTCCAGTGGACAGTCCCCGGTCCACGTCCCGGAGCATGAGCCCCTTCACCACCTGGGCCACCTGGAACAGGTCGCCGCTCTTGAGCCGCTCCATGTTCTCCCGGTAGCGCCGGTTCCAGTTGTTGGTCATCTCCACATGGAGAGAGGCCATCTCATCCAGCACCCGGTCGGCCAGAGCCCGGTCCACAATGGGACGCACGCCGATCTCCTCACAGTGTTCCACAGGGACCATTACCACCATTGCCCGCACCGGCAGCTTCAGGATGTAGTAATCCCGCGTCACGCCGTTGACCTTCTTCTGTACAATACTCTCCACGATGCCCGCTCCGTGCATGGGGTGGACAACCTTGTCCCCAATGTGAAACACTGCTTACACCTCCCATTCTGTTTTGATTCGCCGGAATCCGGCGCATGTTTCACATTCCGATATTTACCCAAGAATATTATAGCCAGTTTTCCGGACTTTGACAAGTTCTCTGGGGAGTTCTCCAGAATTATTCCTTAATTTTAACATTTTTACACTCTTTCTCAAACACGCTTCGCAGAGATGGAGCGCTGCTCAGGTTTTACCGTTTTGCTGCGAAGGGGAGTTTCGCCGCCTGCGGGCGGCGAGTGACTTTGCCCGCGGCGGCAAAGTCACCAAAACGCCGCCGGGGACGGCTCCGATGAGCACTTCGTGC